>Ga0126342_10000257_pt1 | contig 49531 bp, 51 predicted proteins | sample Cyp1metagenome_FD_92528 | JGI IMG/M metagenome (GOLD analysis project Ga0126342, IMG submission 92528) | Coral microbial communities from Lord Howe Island, Old Settlement Bay, Australia - Cyphastrea 1 metagenome | ecosystem: Host-associated > Invertebrates > Cnidaria > Coral ...
ATATGCCAGATAGAATGCCAAATAGAATGTCAGAAGATATGTCAGATAGAATGCCAGAAGATTTGCCAGTAAGAAAATGTATAAATGTCATGGTGGGGATCACACGAAGTAAAGTAATTTGTTACATACCTCCACATCATACATACAACACACAAGGTCAAATAATATAATATGACGGAAAACATAATACATATGTAAATATAGTCGTTTGCGAATCATCCTATATCACCATTCCATGTCTTCTCACACGACACGAGAGACTAGTTGAGACCAGCAAACAAGCGACCAATTTATTGAATGGTTTTCTGGTGCGTGGTTTGAACCCCGTAACATGAAAGTCAATTGGGATCATCATGCCAGTTCTCGCAAGAAGAATAGTTGAAACCACCAACCAGCATCATAATATACCCATTGTACATCATTGTACGTATTTTTGATCGTAAAATCCAGGTGTATGTTGCAAAAGTCGTTTTTTCCCCAAGTTCCCTTTTGGCTTCACTGGTGGAATAGCAGCCCATGCAGCCCAGGTGCCATAGCTGTCCATGAGTTCCTTCACCAGCAGCCCTTCCTGTGGTTTTCAAGGAACGGTTTCAGGGGAGTTTCAAAAGGGGAAATCATTTGATTTGTGCTATCACATTCATTTTCCCTTGTACACATGTGGTATAAAAGAAAAGCACCCCTCAACCTTTTAAGAATTCATAAGACACAAACATGCTACAGTACATATCGCAATCAAACAAACTGACCCCACGTGAATACTAAGAATTTTGGATGTTGACGCCTAATAGAAGCTCAAACTTGCTCCAGGTGGAGATGGTATTCCATTTCCGGAAGTCCCTTTGGTAGTCTGCCTTTCAGGCCAGTCTTTACTTATTTTTGCCTCACATCTTTTGGCCTTTCGTCCATGTTTCACTTCATTGCAGGAAGAACAGCAACGCGAACAAACCCTTGAGGCCCAACGCCCAACTCCACAAAGTGAACCAATAATGTTCCTGTCAATTTTGATAAACTCTAGGTTTTGGGACATACCACAAGAAAAACTCTGCAAGACTTTTACCATTTGTGGCTAAACCTATTCCCTCCAAACCCCGGGTTCGCCCACACTCAAACAACACATCCAAACAATATGATATACTTATCACCAGAGGATGAAGGAAAACATTGGCTATACGCAGTGATTTTGATTTCAGGAATTAGGGTTTTGATTTAGGGTTTAGGGTTTTAGGTTTTAGGGTTTAAGGGTTTGTTGTTTTGGAAAGTAAAAACTTAAACCCTACGAAGGGATTTGAGCATGTCAAAGGATATGTGGGATTCGCTGTGGGCAAACCTAGGGTTTGCAGCGAACCTATTGAACCACGCAAAAACTATGCAAAAAATGAATGTGGTGTAGCCACCACCCAAAAAGATGCAGAAAAGTAACATCCTTCCCAAAATAGTGGTAATTTCCATGCTTTCCTATCTTTTAGGTGACTATAAATATCTAATAATATCTATAAATGCTGAATCCTTCCAGGCCCTGGCACGCCAAGAGGCAGATGACCAGTTTGGCACATGCTTCAGCAGTGGAGGCAAGCACTGACCCTGCCCAGGTGGTGACACGGTGGATACCTCACCTCGGATTGATCCAGAATGGTCCAGGATTCCCAACAACAACAGCAGCATCTCCCATCATCTCCCCTGTTTTGTGGAAACAGTAGTGGAAACAGGACATTGACACTGTTTTATACATTTTAATACTGCTTCTTGGGGGATTTTTAATACTTTTTAATACTTTTCTGCATCTGTTTGGGGTTGCTCTAAGGTGGAGTACGGCCAGTTCATGAGTAGAGGAATCACTGCATCCAACCTTTGGGTTGTTCGATCCTCTGAAATCTCATCACCCAGACCCAGCGGTATAGGACAATCTTGGACAATCCATCAATTTTTATCCATTGACCTACTTAATTCATCTTAATTCATCTTAATTCTACTGAGTAATATATGATCATGTGGACATTTTTTAGATAACTACGGAGATTTTCGAGCACGTCAGATCAGATTACCACAGGGTATCCACTTTGCCAAGACGCTTCCATGTCGGCCAGAGTTGAGCCAGTCCTGTGCAATTTTCTGACCGCTATTTGGATTCCACCAAACAGCATACTCTCTAGACTTGGTTTGTTTCGGATGAAAATGATAGCATGATTGCAAGGACATCCCCTGTATGTGCTAGTGCTTGCACAGAGTCTCTTCTGTGCGGACGTATCTCATTGTGGAACGTCAAACCACGGTATGCCCTGAAATAAATTCACTGAGAAGATGTAATCTGGGGTTTTTATTGGGTCAACACATAATTTCGGGTAATTACGTCATCTCCAACCCAACAGAAACATGCTCACCAGCCGTTTCAATTGCTGATGCCTTATCCACCCACGGACCATTGGAAAGAATCGATTTTGGTGTTTCCCAAGATCCAATGTTTGAAATTCATATTCCCAGCAAAATGGCAATTTGCTGGTATATTGGTACCCCATTTCTGGACGTTTGATGAGGAAATCCCTGGTTTTGATGCCTTCCCCTTAGAGATCCATCGATTGGAGGATATCACCGATATCACCCCGCCCAGGGGCCCAGCCTCGAGACAAAGCCAACCACCCAGACTCACACCGTACATGCCATGCTGTTGAATGATGCCTTTCACCTGCGTGGATGAAGTGAAACTTCTGTTGGGAGCCAGTACCATGACTTGGTGGTTTTTCGTGCATTGAGCCACCCAAGAACTATTTAAATTATTTGTTGGGGATCATTTTCATCCCACTTGAGTTGAAAATTGAAGGTTGGAAACCACGCACCAATTCTGGTAACTGGCAACTTGGGGAGATAACTCTCTCGGTGTTTCGGAAAAACCCGTGGGATTGGTTTCCAATCCTCTTGGCCCAATAGCCAAGAGGTGACCCAAAAGTGTAATCAAACGTGGTAACGTGATGTAAATCTGGGAAGGCCAAAGCCAAGAATCTTGTACAGTAAATTCTGACAGGAAAATCAATCTTTGTTACTGTAGTGTTCAAATGGAACACGCATGTTAATGGGGAGCTTTCCCTCCACGTCGACTCCACATTGGCATGGAGGAAGCAACCCCTGGACCCAAAATCAATGTCCAACTGAACTTCTTTTTGTCCAATGCCATGTCTTGGAAATATCTCAGAGCATGGAAAAGACTTAAATCATGAAGATCTGGACTCAAACTTCAATGGAAGCCCGCTGCACCCCATGGCACCATTCCCCTGGGCCTGTTGCTGCTTCCAGCCACCTCCAACACCCCATTCATCCACTTCATCTGCTGGCCTCGTGGATGATTTCTTGGTTGAACCACCTGAAAAAAAAAGGTGTTTTTTTTTAAACTAGGATCATCAACCCGTATTGGAAACACATATTTGAAACTTGAAACCACCAACCAGACCTGATCAGATCTGCAACACATCCGATTGCATATCAAAAGACCAATGCTGAGCTTAAATTTGCAGCACCCGCATATCAGGAGCTGAGACGTTTGCCCTATTTCAACCATTTTCAACCAGTGAACATGGAAAAAATCAACATGCATATCATAATATCACACTTTGGGGTAAGGCTGGAATATCTCAAAATGAGGGCTCCCCCATGCAATCTTGATAAAATTGAAAGAAATCAGCATTTGTGCCTTCTTGACTTTTTTGACCTCTTACTAAGTCTAATCTCATCTGAGTACATACAGTACCCTGGCCCCTACCCCAGTCTGTCGGCTGGCCTTACTCTGGAAGGGGAGGCACCAAAGTACCTGGCAGTGAAACACATGTTCTTTTGATGGCCACACATGATAGTGTCGTAAACCCACAGTGATAAGCCATAGGGCCATAGTCCCAATCAGAGATGGCAGTGAGAAAATAACCTTTTCTGGAGGAAAATTTTGGAGAATCCCCGCCTCGTCGTCAAGAACCAGGTGGCCTAAGTGCAGCTACCACAATGAAACTGGCTTCCCACAGCTTCCAAATTCATCTGGGTATGGTTCAAAAATGTGCAAAGTTGTCAAACCCCAAAATGGATGTTTATAAAAGTTCCAATTAGAAAGCCCTTTTGGCCGATTGTGTTGCATCAAAACATGCTGTGACACATCAAGACCCCTGTTCATCCGTGTTCATCCGCTGGTTTCAGGTCCTTTGCCTTTGCACAAGAGTCATTGAATGCTGCTACTTACACAAATGAACCACTTCTGACAACAAAGCTGTCCATCTCTGATCTTGCGTCAAAGCTAGATGCTTCAGCCGCGAAAATCTATTGCATGTGGACCGTTTCCTGTGCCTTTAGCACAGTATCTTTGCTGTAGTTGCCCCTGCCAAATCAACCGAGTTCCCTTGAGACAACCTTTGACCCAAGCACGGGATGACCTTCCCATTAGCTGCAGAATGAAAAAAAAATGTGGGTGGACCCGTACCCCAATCACGAAACAAAAGATCTTATCTGATACATCTATGATATGCACAGTGTGTGTTGAGTGGGAAACTCTTGCAACCTACCTGTGGACAGCCATGGCTGGGTTCCCTTTTTTGCCGCTGAAAGGCCAAGCCCAAAAGGCTCAGAGAGAGAAGAGCAGGTGCAGCCTCAGTAATAGTTGGGCTGTACCTGGTTCATGACTGTCAATGGGTTGATTTTCTGGGAAAACGGACAAACGGACTTCTAAACATGCACAGTGCTTAGACTGGAGACTGGGATAGCTGGATTTCTGCAAAAATGGTGCATCCAAAAACAAAGAATCACTTGTGGTCATTTTGACATATTTTGACTACTAAACTTTACTAAACTTCTAAAGTGTCCGTTGCAGCCTCAACCTTTACCTTTCGAGCTTGGGTTTCTGGGTTTCCAGGCAACATATCTGGAACTTGTGGAGCCCGCTTCCCCTGGCGTCTATGGAGGACCTTTGCAAACTGTGTTGAAAGACATTGAAAGCATAGAACGATGTTGAAAGCATGTGTCAAGCAATCTGCTTGGCCATGACCACGACAAACGAGCCAACGCTTTATGGGCTTTGCGGGAGTTGTATCTTATGAAATTACAAACAACATGGATTTCACTTGGCAAGCTTTGCAACAGATGCTGGCTGCAAAAAGCGGGAAACCGCCAACAACAATGCTGAACGCAATTCCACTGGGACGCTCTGTACGACGTGACCTTCTATGGAACTACAATAGCAACATTGTCCTTTAAAAAACGGTAGAAAATACATGGAAATACCAAGCATTTGCTGCATCTTCCTAGTCTGTAATGGTAAACATATCCCGGAACGTCAACCACGCCGTTGCCTACTTAGGCCTACTTCATGAGTCATGGCAGAGCCATTGCCACATCATTTCCCCTGGACCAATCCCCGATGTTCCACGCTGTGACAGCACCGAACCTTCGACTAAAACTGTGCCCTTCGCAGAGGCGCAGGGGTCTGGTGGTTGCAGTGTATGGGCAATGTGGTGGTTGAGCCACCTGCTTGAAAACTAGAAGTCATTGGAAATCATAATCCCATATTATATAAAGGGGAAAACATATATCATATATGAAAGTGCCAGCCGACAAGTAATTTCTGGCCTAATTCGCCTCAAATTCTGGGCGATATCACTAAGAAACACAGGTTCTAGAAGTTCTAGATCTGCGCATCCCTCTATTTATGGGACTGGGAAATGTAGCCAGAAAGCTAGCAGCTATTTGGGATCCAAGTTCCATGATACTAGTATGCTGAGATTCGCCGGCATCCACGGCCATCATTTGGATTTTGGTTCACCAAGCAGCCGCCCAGCAACTGAATGACATAAGAGTCTCTACATATATGCATGTTAACATTCAATCACTGCTTTCGTCTGCCTTGGTTTCCTTGAACATGTCATGTTCATCTCAAAACATATCGTTGGTAGTTGTTGGTTGTATATCCTCTTATATCCCCATTATATCCTCGTGATGGTTGTGTCGGACCTATTGAGATAAAACCAGCATGGTTGACAAATAAAACACTTGGGGATAATTTCCTGTCTTTGATGTACAACATCATGTATATTGATGTTGTATATTCATGTATATATATCATTATATTATATCTATCTTCACAACCTTATGTTGGTATGTGTCCTAAATTGGGTACCTCAACAACTGTGGTCCCGTGGGCCCGCTGTTGCGATGAACCAGTTCAGGACAAAGCCAGATGGCTCAAATGGGTTTCTTTAGAAATAGGCTACACTATTATTATATTGTATTGTATTATGGTACAATGAAATTATATCATTATAGATGTACTATTATAGATGTACTATTCTATTATTATGCTACAATTAAATTGCCCCCATTTTCAGACCCAGATTGACAGCCGTTGAGTTGGCTGTCCTCCTCCTCGCCCGCGGAAAGCTCTCGAGCGATTTCGCGGTGGGAAGTCCGCCGAGAACTCCGGGAACACCAACCGCTGACCTCTGATCGTTTGCTGGCAAGTTCTTCGTCGATGGATGTTACCCTCTGGTAAACTAACATAACTATGGAAAATCACCATTTTCAATGGGAAAATCCACTATTTCAATGGTTATTTTCAATAGCTATGTCAAATTACCAGAGGGTAAGCCCAAGTCACTGGATTGGGAATCTAATGAATCTATGGGAAAGCCAAAGATAGGGGTTTCCAATAAAAATGTCCCCTTAAACCATGTCTGGGGCAAAACCATGACCAGTGTGACATACTATAACTCCTATACCATATATGACCATCAACCAATCATCATGTAGGACTGATATCCTGACTTTAGAGTTTAAAGGTTCATCATGTGGTGAACCCCGGAAATGCATGGAAATAGTATTTTCCCATCCACAATGACCTGCGCAAATGGTGTATTTTTTCTGGCACGGGGTTTGCCACCTTACACTACCAATTTCACTTTTTCAGGCTTGCTGTTTTGTTGCAAAAGCAAGTTGACGAGGCGCTTAACGATCCCATTAGGAGTCTTGATGGCTCTAGTGACTACATCCGAAGATATCCGAAGTGTGAAAGTTTCGCCACTAGACAGTCGACTAGACGTGCTTGTTTATATATTCCTTGGCGCCCCAGGACTCCGTGGTTCAAGGACACCCGTTCATCTACGCTCCAGCCGGACACCTAAACTGCCAACATGACGACTCCGGCTTCCCACCATCAAACCGAGGCACCTTCTGAACTTGCTCGGAAATGGTGGAAATCGCAAGGACCATGGCAAAGGCTAAAACTAAAAACCTGGCGAAGAATGATGCAGTTACTGCAGTTATGCTTTTTTCCGAGTACCCTGCAGTTCAGATAAGTGAACAATCCGTTTCCTTGACAGTGGACAGTGACAATGTGACACAAATCACTGTTGTTGCAATACGTTGTAATCCGTGTCTGGCTGTCTGGTCATGTTTCTCAGCTTTCCATTGGGACAGGCAAAATAAGCTAGAGTCAGAGGTATTCATGGATTTCAGTTTTGTTCATGCAAATGCACCCGTTTAGTTGTAGAACTGCTATAACAACCAGGCACAACACCGGGAAAGCTTGCAAAATCCTCAGCCAACTCTCATATTCTCTGGTTGGTGGTTGTGGCCCCATCACAAATATTGGTGACTTCAGACCCTTTGAAACCACAAACATCTATCATCCAACCACAACCCCATTTTATCTTAATCTATCTTGTATCTCTATGATCCTATGTTTGTTGGTGAATCACCCATCTGTGATAGTCGGGTTTGCCCATAAATTAGGGACGACTGAACGATTGAACCAACATTTTTTTTTCTGGCGATTTAGCAAAACATTGGAACATGATGATTTCACATTTTACCATGGGTATCCAGGGGTTCTTGATGGATCTTGCTACCCCCCCAGATTTGCTTGACATCCCACTGGTGTTTTCCCCTCCAGCGGCACGGGTTGACCACCAGCACAGCCGGAAGGAGCTAACGACGCCAACGAGCGAAGCGAAGGGGTGATACCGGGTGAAACTCCAAGGAGAGCCACCAGATTCAACCAGCGATGGTGCAAAATGCTGAGGTAGTACCGATCTATATATTCTAGATCCATTCTAAAAGATTTTTAAGATTATTTACGATGATTTGGGCACTGCCGTGGTAAGCTGGACGGTGTTGGGACCATTTCCAACCAGAACATAATTGCAATGAAGACTGTGCTGGAGATCTCAGTTGCCACCCTTTGCGGTGACCAAAATCACAGTGTTTCCACATAGTCAAAATTGCAAAAATATTCAAAAAAAAGATTGACCAAGGACAAATGCCATGGACCCAGACCTACTTGAGTTGGGATTTCCATGATTTCGCTGAAGATTAGGATATCGTTATGGACCCATACCAACTCCTACGACTCCTACGAGCATCTCATTGAACCTGGCTGGCTCTCGTGCTATCTTCCAATTCCAACTGCACTCAGCACCTGCACGTGATCATGGGGATCTGGTGATCATAGGGATCATCATGATCCTAAGAGTTCACTAACCTTGAAGTGATTTTGGAATATTTTGGAGCTTCCATGAGCTTCCCCTTACTTCTGTACTTCTACATACTTCCACTATGTTACTCTGGTTGTTCTACTCTGGTCTACATCCACACAGCATATCGCATCATGGCGCATGGCAGAGCAGAAACAGCCAACCCGTCAACCTGCTGCTAGCCATCACCTAGCAAGGGCCTAGGCCGCAAGCATCAATCAGGCGCATGCATAGGGGTCGTCATTTTGGGTAGGACTAGGGATTTCCACTGAGATTTACAGCCATTTTCCATCTGTTTCCATCACTTTCCCACAGCTTTCACTGAGCCAAAGGACCCCAGGGCGATGGCCTTGGAGGCCTTGCGTTGGCCAGACATGTCAAGAAAAATCAGGGACGACACCTGGAAATTAGCAATGAATATAGTGAATATCATAAACACATATAAATAACCCCAATAATTTTCAATAATAAATAATAAGCTCTTATAGTCTCATTCGAATTGGGTTAAACCCTCTACAGTAGGGAAACTTGGCTCTTTCAAAAAATGCGGATTATCCGGGCCATCATCCCATTGTCCCACTGTTTGACTGACGCCATCTGGGGATGGGTCATGCCAGTGGACCATTGGATGGGGAGATTCACATTCACAACTACAACCTGGAAAGATGTAGAAAAAACGGGGCATTCCACGAAGAAGTCACCAATAACAGTCTCATCTTCGACCCTCCCCTGGAAGGAGGCTCTTAACCCCAACTCAACTAGTTAGACCATGCAACCGAAGTTGTTTGAACATGTTCGAACACCCAATGGACATATCCTGGACAAAACAAGCCTTCGAGGGACAGTAGGTATGTATCCGTGGCAAGAGCCATTTGTGGCAGTCATCTACTCCCAGCGTAGCAATCCAAACAATTTGGAATAGATCTGATGGTCAAATAGATCAGACTTTAAATCTAGTAAACAAAATAGATTGAAGGACATTCTGGATGGTTTCCCAATATGAGCATCTTCATTGGCGGTGTTTGAAGTTGCCCTGAATCTACAGAATGATCCCATCCTGGTCCCGATATCCCGTGCTCCCGCACCATGCTGATGCCTCAGGATGGGGAAGCGATGCAGGAAGCCACTGCCATGGAATGCTTTGATGTGCCCAGATTGTTGGGTCCCCCAGCAGCAGGACTTTCAGGTGCAGCGGAAGGGGCCTCTCACAGGGGTTGAAAAAATCGGGGCCTCCGGACAAAGCCATTTGCATGGTCTTTTGGTATAGTTGCTTGGGGACCAATATTTGTATAATTAATATAGATGTAACATATATATATATATAATCATACAGATATGTGTTGAAATACGGATGTTAAATTAACATATACTTATAATTACATATAGATGTAGCAATAATATTGGCATATTTATATATTATAACCAGCTGGAAGGACTTCCAATGATCATCTATCTGGAGATGATGTGAAGTATCCTCACCAACAAACATGGGTGACACGGGTGTCACAAGCAAAAGTCATCGAATTTTAGGGATGCCGTAGATCCCTCAACTTTTGTTTCTTGTGTTTCTTCCTTCGTAGGGACATCCTTTGATTTGGAAGTGCCCATGAGGCAAGGATGAGAATTCGAGGTGTGACAGGCTTCGAGTCCATCACGAAAGTGTGAGGCACTTGAAAGTTGTTTACTCGGCACGGCTCTGTTTGAAACATCTGGCAGTGGGTCAAAACCTTGTACCCCTGGTGAACATCAAAATAGCTGGTAAATGGATGTTCATCCCTCTAAAAATGGTATTAATAGGTATTGATTCATAGCCATCTAAGAATCTAAATGCTGGATTTTCAAGAAACGGAAGACAAGGGCTGACAAGACTTTCCAGAAGATCACATGCCCTTCCCGCTGCTGAGCAGCATTTCACTGCACCAAAACCCCTGGATTGAAACCACTAGGGGTGGCATTCACAACGCCAGAAACCATCTTCAATGATCGATCAGTTTGATGGCTATTATATAAGTCATCCTAAATATCTAAATGGTATCCAAGAATAAGTCTTAATGGGGTCTGGTACACTATGAGGTTTACCTCATTAATTACCATCTGCTTATTTAACATAGCCATGATGACCCTTATAAATGGAGGTTTCTAGCTGGGAAAATCAGCCATAAATGGGCCATTTTCTATGGCTATGTTAAATAACCAGAGGGTACATATCATAAAAACCGGGAATGGGCGAGATGCCCCACGCAGGTTCCTCCCTGTCCTCAATCCGCACGGGCCATGGAAAGCTTTGGGCCACAGGGCCTAAGGTCATTGGGTGCTCGACTTTGGCTGGTTTGAGAAGCGCCTCTGTACAAAGCTTGTGAATTTCTAGGTAGTCTATGTGTCTGTAGAGATTGCTTACAATTTCCAACTTTCTGCATGGCTGCATGGTTGCATGGCTAGGAGATCTGGGTACGGGTATCTGTCAAAAATAGCAAAAAGGAGCACTCTATAAATACACCATTCATCACCATTCCTTCAACGGTTCAAAGTTGTGGTTCTGAATCAATTCAATTGTGCACACACAGAGTAAGTTCGTGTCCGGATGAGCAGAGCGAGTGCATGAAAATTGGCTATGTACTTAGACTAGTTGATCAATAAACACGAAAGCAAGTGGGAATTCCAGATTCTTGAGACAGCATCCTAGTTGGATGTGCATCCCTTTTTTTTTGTATATGCTTCATAAGTCTTGTTTATTCTGCCCCATAACGGAACAACCATGGATAACCATCATGAATCCCTGATGAAAATTCGGTGAAATTCACCACCAACATCGAATCCTGGATCCTCCTGGGTCCTCCTGAGGTCCCTGCTCTCGCCCTCGGACCTGGGGTCCAAAGCGACATAAGGCAACCCTGGTCATATCACAAATGACTCGTTTTTGTCTCAGGGATGTTCATCTACCATCATCTACCCAGTTTGATCCACGTTCAAATGAATGTGCTGATGTGTGCATGTGTGACAGGATGAATGCAAAATATAGATTGTCCATGTACGAAGGATTTTGCTTTTATGTGTATACAGTATACATGTCATTGACCTTCTGGGATGTGCAAATTCAATTTCGATAGATGATAAATGTTTTAAGACTCTTTTGCGAAAGGCTGGAAGGCAGGAATATGCATACAAGTCAACCTAACCATACCTAACCACACTAAGAAGTGTCAAGGCTCGTTTCAAGGCCGGGGCCGTTCCCGAAGTTTTTTGCGACCGCGGAAATTGCAAAACAACATGCTGGGCATTGCTGGCCAGGAGTGGACTCGTTTGGATGATAAGGACTTGCATGGACTTGTAGCCTCATTGTGGTAGACACTTGTCTATAATTGTTTATATATATTATATATACATATATATATAATATAATATATATATATATATATTATATGTATTATATAATAATATATATATATATAATATATATGATTATAAATGTAAACGAGTATGCACAATCACATGTTGCGTCTAGGCTGGTTACGACATACTTAACCCCCTTCAAACCGCTGCTGTCTCCACGGATGGCTCATGATATCTCTACAAAATTCTGGGAGCCAGGACGATCTTGTCCACGGTGTTGCCTCAACAGTTCTGATATATAAGGATGGGAACGTTGATCTTGGGGCTTACTAGGTTACTAGGCAGAGTTCCCAATTTCCGGGACTTTGTTCGGATATGACTAGTCAAATCATCTATGGGCCGCTGGGATTGAAATAGTAGTGACACGCGGCCAAAATCGCCTCATAAAGCGCATGTATTAGTGAATGCATTGGGTTTGTCTGGGAATAGCGTATCTCAAATCTGATTGTCCATCATAATTTTCCCATTACTGTAAAACTGCCATAATCAATGACAATAAATTACTGTATCCATCTGTATTCCCCTAAGCTGGACAATCCAACTGCAGCACATGGGGAATGGTAGGGACCTACCATTCCAACTGCCAGGAATCGCGCCTTCTTAGCAGTTCCCCAAAAGTTGTCAGCACCAGCGCCTGCCGAGGGCAATGTGGAGGGTTTCCCTTTAATGTCAACTCCAATTTTCTTAAAATGTTCTTAATATACCCTGCTTGACTATGCACTATGCTGCCAAAGGCTAGGTGGAGCTGCACGGCAAAGCCCTGGAATTTTAAAACCTCAGACTTTGCTGATGGAGAACCGAAATCTTTGCACGGTTCAATCCGCCCAAGAGTTGAGCGCTGAAATCCACCATGGTCAACAGCTTATCGCTAGACGTGTGAGTCTGAAACTAGAGTATACCGGTATACCGCCAAAATGGCTTCAATTGGGGTACCTATGGGTACCTCATTTTGAGAGAAAGCCATGGTGGCACTGCCAGCATCTGCCAGCTTAACAAGAAATCAGAGAAATGATCTTAAACTTTGGTCCTTTGGTCAATCTGAAGGAAACGGTGGCATCCGTCGTCTCTTGCGGAGTCGGTGTCACTTTGTCAACCTCGGCTGGCTGGGACTCACATGGTCACAAGATATCACGTAACTATTTCGACCATAGAATGAGTTGGGCCAGGTGGGCACGGGTCAAATTTGGAACCTCTAGTTATATCAGATCCTATTGAATCCCATGGGTTCAAAACCTAAGGATCATCCCCCAGTAAAATGGGCATTGCAGATCAATACCACCATCTTCAGAGTACAGCTTCGCACTATTTCGCACTATTTCGCAATCTCCCATTGAGCTGATGCCTAAAAACTAATTGATGATCATCCAGAGATAAGCTCAGGCCTCACTAAAGTGGTGGCCACTAAAGTGGTGACTGCAAGAAATGTCAAACCCTGGCTGATTAACAGTGGGAAGGTCACCCCCAAAAGCGTAGAAAGCTATGGGTATAGACAGACCCCTAACTAAACAACCAATGGTTGGGGAATCCTGAAATCATGGACACATTTGGTGAAATTTTACGTTGACCGCAGGGTTGTGCACAAATCCCCTGCTGAGAAGAAATTCCATGAAGAAGAAAGTTCAGCTCACAGGGTTATCACAGGTCAGAATCAAACCATGGATAACCATGGTAAAATATGAGTCCTATGAGTCCTAAACAACTTAACTTAAGAACCAAACATCACCAAGCTTCCACGACGAAAAGTACGTTTTGCGTCACGGAAATCCGCTCGTTCCAGCCTCCCTTCAGTGTGAAATTGGTGCGGACTCCCATGTTACCTGGCGCTCAAAAGGTGCTCTTTTAAGGTGCGAATGTGTGAAGTGCATCTGGAATCCACAAATTTTCTCCAAACCAGAGAATGCAGTTACATACTATGTGTATCTATGTGTGTTAATTGAATATGTTTCGACTTGAACTTTCCATCTTGGAATCCTGGGAGAGTGGCGCCACTCCTCACGGGTCCCTCTACGTGGCTGGGGCCCTAATAGTGTCATTGGGGCATGGCTTCTCTCTGGTTGACCCCTCAATGGTAAAGTTTTGATGTGTCGATATCACCAAAATGTGGGTAATTCCCACGGGAACTATGATCATAATCCATTTAAGATATTTAAGAATGGGAAAACAGCATTTTCAGGTACGAAAAATCAATTTGGAATTCGCAAGTCATTGATGATATACCATGAAATTCCATGATATATCCATTCTTGTACCACCATGTTTGATGGTTAACCATGGTTCACCTGAGCATTTTTCTAACCGCACCCCCTAGGGCCCTCTGCCAAGTGACCGTTGCCCTTCCACTTCCATCGGAAAGGGCTATCGATCAAGATCTCAGCATCGCCTATGGAAAGATCCGATGGAAAGATCCAGCATTTTTCATGGGTAAATCACCACGAAAAAAAGGGTCAAATTGTCGCTTCTGCTGTTCGTTTACCAGAGGGGATGTGTGAAAATCCCCTAAAACATGGTTGAACTGGTGTATTGAACTTTTTTTCGGATGGGATTATACATTCTAGATTCTTTATGGTTGAAATGGAGTCATCTCTTCAATCATAAAAGGATACATTTTTCTTTCAAACAAGCAACACCAGGTTAGGACAGGTTTATCCGCCACCCGCTAGGAAAGCTCAGGTTGGATGGAACTGATATCAACTTAGTGCTTTAAAGTGCTTTGTGTGCTGAAAACTTCACTCTGACCCTGGGATTTTTTTGTGCCCACATATTCCTTAAGATCTTTCCTATCCTATCACTGCAGGTCGCGTCACCGATGTTGCTGTATGATCGCAGGAATTGCACCATGAGCTTTGGCTGCTCACTGAAGGTGACTTTGAAGGTGATCGCTTCTCCATTCCTCCGTGGGCAGCGATTTGGGAGATTTCATCAAGCAATGGACCTCTGGTGCTTTCAAATATGTCCAATAAACCTTACAGGCTCCAATATGTGTATGTATATATATATATGATAGTTTAAAAGAAAAACAACTAACAAATGACTTACTTTTAGATACGATCTTTTGGGACCCTCTACATATCTGAGCAAGCAAATGGATTCATCCACCAATTCAGTCCATGGATATGGCTTCTTGGGTGCTTGAGCCCACGATGGATTGAAGTTGACCACAGGAAAAGCCGATCATCGTCTTACGAGGAATGCAACATGTATACTTGTTTCACGACGACATTAGGACCTATTCAAGAACATGGAATTACACAGAACCACACATTTTCTTGACATCTTCAAGACATCTTTAAAAGCCACCAGCATTTAAAGCAGGTTGGATCCAAGATTCTCAGTGGTACAAATCCATCCAGGTTTGTTGTGTCTGTCTTCATAGAGTTTCCAATGCCCCGTGCTACTTTCGCTGGGCGAATCTTTGGAAGGCTCACGTGCTACGTGTTGAGTCAAAGGAAAAACGCACCTGGGGGAGAGATACTGGAAGCGAAAAAAAACCGGCAGAAACCGGGGATGCTGGTGGTTGAGCATGGCACAACAAATCAAGTATAATGTATGTATAATATATATATATATATACAGCATATTATATAATATACTAGGCATAGTATATCATATATAGTTAATTGGGGGTCATTGTCCCCTGATGTCCATTGTGTAGGGATGGAAAGTACACGATGTTTGAACCGACTAGCAACAAGCATGGCAACATCCAAACCTTCCGGGCATCACAGGTGGCTTCAATTATCTTTAAGTAACCTGCTGGTTGCTCTATGGGATCACCACCATCTCATTATTTTCCTCATCCAAAGAGGCCCATTAATTGAGGCCAGCAAGGGCCAGAGCTCTCCCACTTGTTGGGTGGCTCAACCATAAACCATGCTGGATAGTCTTGGATCTGTTCATTTTCGGGGCCCTAATCTTGTGTATTTAGATGTGTATTTGATATTACAGGAATGGGAGTATCATTGCAATTAACATAGACCCTGAAAATCAATGAAAATCACCCATCTCAAGAGGAAAGTAGTCTTCCCACCCCCAGAACTGGCAGGGTCTATGTTATTGGTCGATGGGATCCTCATCTCATGTCTTAGCTTACCGTAAATAGTTTCAAGCACAAATCATTATATATTCCATTTGCACTGTTGGACGGTTTGAACTTTTGAATCTTTTGAAACATTTTAAAACCACCAATTAGACCATGACCATGATGGGGCTATAACACACAATTATATACAGTTCACTGGTCATTTTCTTCTCACAAGTCTCCAGCCATCTCCAACCACAAACATCACAAACCAATCGCATCAACATCCATGCCACAGATCTTGCTTCACAGTGACACATCAATTGTGGCTAAGTTCACCTGTTTTTGCATGGGGTTCATCCAGTCCTTCAGGGGCTCCATTGGGTGTATCAAACTTGACACATGTCTGGAAAACTTGAAACTTGCTGATTTCACACACAGACTCAGACCAAACCCCAGGCAAACAACACTCTTGCTCTCTCTTATTTTCTCCTTCTGTTTACATTGTAAATCTAAGATGCAAATTGAAGGCCATATGTCACTTTCATGCTCTTGCACATTATGATCATAAGAGTAGTTTTATCAAAGCTTGTCCTTGTCAGGCTGAAGATCTTTGGGCTTTCGCAGAGTTGGAGTCATGTCAGAGATGTCCAGCTCTGTGTAAACCTCCTGGGTATCCCATACCCACCCCAAACCCAAAACAGGGCTGAACTAAGCTTGATGAAATTTCATGAAGCAACAAGTCATATTTTCGGGCTCCAAACCTCAAGACTTCATCATGTCGAAGAGTTAAACAATATGTTTTTCACAGTTTGGGGCTCCAATGGTTGTGGCTTCACCGGCACCAGCGCCCCTGTCACCCACTGGAGTTTTAACACTGCCGTCGGCGTCCTCGAGCTTTCTCAACTGCTTGTTGCCTCAGCAATCTGTTTCCGCACTTGACATGCGATGCTGTGTCCGCACTGCCATTTTTTGGTGAAATACTATCGTTCATCTCCTTGGAAACTGTTTACCCTCTGGTAAACAAACATAGCTATTGAAAATGGCCCATTTATAGCGGATTTACCCATTAAAAATGGTGATTTTCGAGTTCGCTATGTAAACGTTTACTAGAGGGTAAAGCTTTTCACCCAGTGGCAAAAATAGCTGACCATGTCAGCATAATAGGCGTGCGCAGAGAATTTGGGATGTCGGGATTTGGATGACCACATCAAGGTCTCGTTGCCACCGGCTGCAACGAAACTCTGCATGGCGGCCTCATAGTTCAGGAAAGGCAAAGTGTAGTGCTGGGAGACCTCAGTGGCTCAGCCTCCCTGCAAACCCCTGGAAAGAAAGATGGGCATGGGTCAAAACCCTATCCCCCTGGTGAACATCAAAATAGCTGGTAAATGGATGTTCATCCCCTAAAAATGGTATGTATAGGTATTGATCCATAGCCAGATGAAGTATGATGAAACACCAAATTCGATCACCTTGGATTTGGGTGCCCTCAAGTCGCAGTTCCACTGCATCCACTGCATCCAGCAGCCCGACCTCCCACACCAGAGGCAAGGGACGGCTCTGTAGTTGTCGTACATGTTTTTATCCCGATAATTGCCTGCCTTGTTCACCATGTCGCGATTGAAGATGACCTAGTTTGACTGGAATCCAAATGGTTCCGTTGCGATCCTAGAACTTGACGGATGTCCTGGCCAAGCCAATGGTGTGAGTTCAAAAAAGAAACACAGGCCAAATTTGATCACACTTCAGCCATATTGGATGAGTCATCCTATACTTCGTATCAAATGGTCCACCATAGTCCACCGCTGCCATCTTCTCCAAGGGGCCATGACCAACGTCTTTGGGAGGAAGAAGTGACAAACCCGAACAATTTCCTCAATGGTCGTTTTGCGGCCCATACCTTGGGTCGTCCACCGCTGTGTCTAAAAATGGAGGATGGGTCATCGGATGTGTTGACTGCCTGATGGGATGTGTTGCCAGCCATTAATGGAAGGTGATGGTTGGCATTGGATGTTCGGCTTTCCAACCGATGCCAACCTGAACCGACAATCACCATGAACTCTGGTGGTTGAATCGATCAAGAAATCATCGCCTTCCTGCAATCCGCCCATCACCTGGAGCTTCTGAGCATCCGCCCACTCTATCATGCCGCAAAGCGGCTAATCTAAGACGGCCATGGAAAATCCACTGGTCCTAGATTATTTTATTCTAATATTCTGAAGATATTGGGAAAATTCCTATGGTTTGATGTTACGGAAGGCTGAACCCTCAGGTCACACCTTGCCACAGCTTCCCACCATCTGCAACTTCAGGCGCCATTTTGGCTGAAGTCCAACATGAGCCAATCAAAGGCAGTCTCAGATCCGCTCAAAGTCATCACCATCTCTGGCAAGGAGCACCTGTGGACATCAGTTGATGGGATGAAGGGACAATTTCGCTGGGCGACTGAGCCTTAGAAAGCTTGAAACCAGAAGTGGACACGCATCAAAGATTTCCGTTCAGGTGGCTCAGATTAAGCTATGTTTACTAATTTCTAGTATAGATTTATGATTATTTATGTTTATAGATTATATAAGTACCGACTGAGAAGGTCTTTGGAGCCCAAAAACAACCCCATTAAATATGGTTTCAGAAGGTGCTTGGAGCTGTAGGGATAGTTTAACCTCATCCAATCGGTGAACCTGGTAGTTTCATCGGATTTTAACTGGGTTCCCCCTTGTTTTCCCATCATTTTCCCATAGTTTTCGGGTTTTCCCATGGATTTCCCATCACCACGGCCGCCCCTTGCGCCAGGGGCACTCCAAGTCGCAGCCGCCACGCGCCCGGTGATCTAAGGCGATAGTGGCGCCGGGAAAGGTTTGCCGAAGACGGGCGACCACCTGCGACTTCGAACTGAGGAAATCCGTGGGGAAATGATGAGGAAAGACATGGGGGAAAATTAATGGGGTTGGTCCTGGATTTCTTTTTTTCTTCGACCAATCAATGTTGGATAGAAGATCCACTGGGGATAAATCGGATAAATGATGTGAAATCCATGGGTTTGAGATCTAGATTTCTTGGGCGTCCATGTAAATTTTCTCACCATCCGAGTCCGAACAGCTTGAACATGAACATCTATAATGGTAAATGTATTTTCCAGCATGCATTGCATAGTGGTGGAACATATTTTAGGCAAAATGTGTGTGAAAATAATGGAACATGCATTTCTAGCTGACCAGATAGGGGACCATATTATTAAACCAAGATACATGATTCTAATTCTCAGGTTTCTGTGATTTGTAGGCGATTTGGGGACTAGACGTGATCGTTACTTATACACTGATTGCAGCAAGTGGTAGGATGATCATCCAAGTATGGAGTTGGTGATCTAGACCTAGCAGTAGTCCCCATTTGCGCATGATCTCTGCATTGAATGGACCAACATGGATCAATGGATTGGTTCATAGGGAACAAAGAAAAACTGTCTTTTTTCCATCAAACATGTAGGGGTTCCTGTCACTTCTCCTGCAAAGCATTTCAATACCTGTACCAAATTAGTCACTGGGTCATTGAGGGTTGTCACAGATATGTTTGTAAACAACGTTTCAAACCAGCAACAATTCTTTTTCCTATATTTTCCTCTATCAATAAGAATTGGATCCTTAAACGGAATCATATGAAACATCTTCATTGTCATGTGAGACCCAATGACTAAGAATCTGGGAATGACCTCGACCATCATCGACCATCCATTTTAAGGTGGGAGATTCAGATTCACCACAAGTACTATCCCTGGTTGGTGGTATACCTACCCCTCTGAAAAATATGAAAGTCAGTTGGGATGATTATTCCGAATATATGGGAAAATAAAACATGTTCCAAACCACCAACCAGATCCCCATGTTCGATAGTTTTTGAGGGATAGATTTCGTAGCTTTGGACAATTTGGACCCCCCAACCAGGCCCCATCCCGCCACATCTTGCCACGGCACCTGTGTTGGCCAACTGCAATCCCGCTGCCGCATTAGGCAGCTGGTACAACAGCCTTCCCCAAAGGTCATGCTTCCACCGTACACCTGGATCCTGCGGGTCGCCGGGGACGCCATGATTGCGCCATGGTATCAAACACACTACAGTATCCCCCAAAATTGGCTGGTAGTTCACATCCCAATCACTTTCAAATAAGTTTGTTTCCTAATTTTTGATCTACAGCCATGTTTCGGATGATGATCCCCTGACATCCCTGACTAATACTATGATGGGGTGAAGGTCCCTGCTGAGAATTGATTGAAGGGAACACTGACAGAACCCCCCCAACACAGATTTGCAGCTAACAAAAAAGTATAAAAAAGTACATGGTCCATCATGGTCCCCTTATCCATTGAGTCATATCCATCAGTCCGGATGGTCTCGTTTCGAAGCAAGCGGAGCAGGATCGCTTGCATCAAAGGGAAGTCCAACCTGGCTATGGGTCAACACCCTGGACCCCGCTGGTGACTCAACTCATAGGATTTTTGACCCTCACAATATGTTCTTTTTTTCAATGGATTGGTTTAAGGGAAAAATTACAGGAAAACCCCATATTTAATGGGAAAATCTATGGTTTCCTGTAGATTTCCCCTTACCCCAATCCATTGATTTTTGGATGTTTTTGGGTTTTTGGTGATTTATGCAAATCATCTTCATTCATCACCGAAAATGGGGTTTGTGTGGGGTTGGGCAAAGCGGAAACTCAACCTAATCAAACAGATGAACTTTGGAACCCGAAAATGGCACTGCTCTGCCGGCTATTTACCAGCTAAACACATCTTCAAGAAGCTAAAAAACAAAATTGGAGCACCCATGAGTCTTGTCTGGGTTCAATAGATCTGCAATTCAAGATGTGTAAAAAGACGAGTCACTGGTCCATGTCGAGGCTTTTGTCCCAAATGCTCTTTGGCAAAAGCGGCAGCTCTCGAAAATCCTCAGGGAGATAAAACCTCAGTGGACCCGGCAGAGAGACGGAATGCCACGGATGCCACTGTCTGCACTGTTTCATTTATCCATTTGGACCCATGAATCCTTTTAGATCTAAATGAAACTATATGAATATAAATGAATGTGGATTGATTGGGAAGTATGATTGGGAAGTATGATTGGGAAGTATACCAGTAAAAAGATATAACAAGTATACTGTATACTACGCCAATGGTTTCTTGCTGAACTGTTTTTCATGCTTAGCAGATTTCGACCAAGGTACCATTTCGCTGGCTGCACCTGCAGATGATTCGGCACGCGCGGCAGCAGCGTGGCACCTTCAGGGACAAAAAAGAGGTACAGTATGTGAGCTGAAAATGGTGGTGGATCATGCTGGATCATGATGGATTTATATGACGTGGTCATACATGAGTGATCACATAGATAGAAGATTATAGAGGCTGATAGAGGTATCTATATCTGATCGATATGGATCTGGAATGAAATGTACACACTTGACTATCCTTTGCTGCGGTCATCAAATCATTCCAGCCCCAGTAGGAATTGACCATTCTTCTGGGATGGGAGCGACAGCAGATTCAAGACATGGCCATCGACACATCTTGCTTTGACATGCTTTGACCGAGACCACGGGGTTCCACTTCGTTCGATCTGTGTCATGGTATTACCCGGTCCAAAAATACCTCAAACATTTTGAACACCAAACTGTGTTTCTACTAAGACCAAACCTTTTCTGCATCATTTTTGGAACGTCAGTGTTGGAACCTATTAATGGATGTAGAATAGTTTTTGTTTTTTTTCCGTCGGGTTTTGGATTTTTTCTGGCTTTCTTTGCCGGTACCATTTGCCTTGTATTTGCAACAGTTTGGAACTAGAACTTGTCATTTTGCATGGTATTTGCTACATTATGGCATGGTCACTTTGCATTCTGCATGGTATTTGCTACATTTAGCCATGTTCGCCTTCCATTTTGAATGATATTTGTCACATTTTGGCATTTCAACCTCTCATTTGCATGGTATTTGCTACATTTTGGTGCTTCAAACGTTCATGTGGGTCTCTTGGGGATTCTTTAGGCTTTCATTAAGGGTTTCATTTAAGTTAAGGTTTCATTTAGGGTTTCATTTAGGGTTTTATTTAGGGCTTCATTTGGGGGTTCATTTGGGGTTTCATTTAGGTTTCTTTAGGGTGTCATTTGGGGTTTCTTTACGGTTTCATTTTAGGGTTCCTTCAGGGTTAGGGCTTCTGTAGAGTTTTATTTAGGGTTTTTTCCGGTTTCATGTAGGGTCTCTTATCGAGACTTCTTATCAGGGTTTCATTTAGGGTCTCATTAAAGATTTCTTGAGGGTTTCTTTAGAGTTTCTTTAGGGCTTCTCCAGGGTTTCATTAAGGGTTTCATTTAAGGTTTCATTCAATGATTTAGGGTTTCTTTAGGGTTTCATTTGGGGTGTCATTTAGGGTTTCTTGCATTAGGGTTTCAATTTAGGGTTTCATTTACGGTTTATTTAGGGTTTCATTTAGGGTTTCAATATAGGGTTTCATTTAGGGTTTCAATCTAGGGTTTCATTTAGGGTTTCTTTAGGGTGTCAATTTAGGGTTTCAGCTAAGGTGCCAGTTAAGGTTTCATTCATTTTTTTTTTCAGAGTGTTGTTTAGGGTTTCTTTGGGATGTCATTTAGGGTGTCATTTAAAGGTTCTTTAAGGTTTCATTTATGGTTTTTTTTAGGATTAGTTTATGGTTTCTTTAGGGTTTATTTATGGTTTCTTTAGGGTTCATTTAGTTTTTTTTTTAAGGGTTCATTTAGGGTTTCTTATCAAGATTTCTTTAGGGTTTCTTTGGGTTTCACCTAGGGTCTCTCTAGGGTTCATTTAGGATACAAACAGAACAGAATAAAGCAAAAGAAAATGAAAAACAAAGAGACGGTAAAGACAGGAAGCAAAGAAGCAAAGGAGCAGGAAGTAGAGCAGCAAAAACACATGACTGAAGAAAAGAAAAAGTAGAATAGTAGCAGTAGAAAGGCACAGAAGTACAAAAGCAGAGAGGCAGGAAAAACAGAAGCAGAAAAGCAAAGAAGCAGGAAAAGCAAAACGCAGAAAAGCAGAGAAGCAGGGAAAGCAAAAAGCAGAGAAGCAGAAAAGCAGAAAATCAGAGAAACAGGAAAGCATAGAACCAGGAACCCAAAAGATGGTCCAAAACCTGCCGCGAAAAAAAAAAAAACAAAAATAAATAGCCCACCCATATTAATTCTGGGCTGACAAGATCTACTCCCCACCTTCCTCTTCAATCTCTTCGACAGGAACTGGCGCCACACTTGGCACTGCGACCTGAGGCATTTCGGGCTGAAAATGAATTGATTTCAGACCTCCCGATCCGGCCATTGACGTATGATGCAAATCACAACCCAAAGATAGCCCCCCCCCAAAATGGTCATTTTTAGAATTAAGGCTAATTAAGGTATATATAATGACATATTAATTACTTGATATGAATTGTTTAAATATAATTAACAATTATATAATAACATATATCAACCACCCACTTTAATCTTTAATCTTTATCAACCGCTAATCATCAACCTTGACCGACCGACTCCCCAGCCTCCGGCGCTGCGGCCACCGCTGCCGGCGATGCAGCCGGCTCGTCTGGCAGCGCTTCGGTGCTGAGGCCCAGTTTCGCCTGTGGCTGAGACACTCTTTCGTAGGGAAAATCAGTGAATTTTTGAGCATTCAGCCAATGGTCTCCGTCAACCATGGGTAACCCCATCGACTCCATGAATCCAATGATGTCAAGCATCGTTCCTGAGGTCCTTTGAGGCATATATTTATCGTGAAATTTACATGGATGGCGGTTGCAATTTTCGCACGCAACCCCAATGTCTTTTTTGCTTTCGTGCTTTCACTGGCAATGGCTTGCTGTTTAGCCTTTGCGCTCTTGGATGGCGCGAAGGCTGCATTTTTCTCGTCATCGCTGTAGCAAAGGACCATGCGATGTAGACAATCAACAATTTTGCCCGCGGAAGCTGGAAGATCTTTCACAAGCATTAATGTTCCTCGGTGATTTTCATCGCCTTCAAAACCGCTTATCTGAGTCAAGTCTTTGAAACTTCACAATCTTAAGCTTGTAGGCGAGCAGCTTTGCCAGCATCTTGACACAGGCCTCATTGATAGGCCCTTTGACTTCGGCTCCGCAGGACAAGCGAACTCGCAGGGCTGCTTGATCTTGTTCCGGAGATTTTGGGATGTTAAGCCCTCTTCGGGGCTCCCAGTGTCAGCAATGATCGTGCAACATGTTTCCATGATTTTCCATGTAAAATTGGCTAGGTAACTATTTAGCCGGGGGAATTCACAAAGTCATCACCAATGACGCTGCACTCAGGCACGTTACCCCGTTCATGTCTCCTGGGTAGGAAGATGCTGGGGAGTATGATGGGTGTTTCGTCCGAGATCATGGGGGCTGAAACGCAAGCCAGCTCCAGCCAGTGTTGGAAAACACGGTGCTTGAACCGCTTCAGTCCAGGGTCAAAATTCCGAACAAATCGAGAACGCACCAATGCTCGCCCAAAGCAGCCAGCTTCCCAAAGATCTGAACAAAATGCAACCCATTATCTGCATCGATGGGCAATCCACTGAGCTGGACATACCTAAAAACCAGGTGCTCAGCACCGGAGGAACCGCCGGTCTGTTTTCAGCAGTCCAGTTGATCCCCATGGCTTCCAGAATTTGGCCGACTTCTGGGAACTTGTCAAGCAAAGCTTCCATATCACGTTTGATCAGCGACTGAAAAGCATCTGCAGGGGTCCAACGGCCAAAAAATGGCTCGTTTTCTGTCTAGAGGCGAGTGCCCACTGGGCTTGGCAACAACGACTCAGTGAGCACTCTCATGATTCAAACTAAATTGAAACCTCGGGACTGCACTTGAGGCAAAATAGCATAAAATAGCTTGAGCATGCTTGAGCCAAATACTTAAAATAAATATGAATCACGTGTTTCTTGAGCAGAACATTCCAACTCTGGACCCCTAACTTGGGAGAAAAGGTGAGATGTCCACCTACTAGACCCCGAACTTGGGAGTCCCCTTGTAGCATCTTGTAGCGAGATTCGAGTTTTTGGTCCTGTTTGAACACCTTATGAACCAATTCCTTGGGCCATGAGCCTTGGGCAATGCGTCATCCCACACCCCCGGAGCCAACCTTGGCCAGCTGAAACTCCGCATCAGAGAGGTGTCCTCCATCCTTCCTGAGGCCGAGAATCAGTACCCAAATCATCCTGGACGGCACTGGTCCTGGAAATGATGGAAATGTAGAAACCGCAAAAGGATCATATTTGGGAAATGTGGGGAATACATGGGAATACCTGTTGGTACCTGTTGTGTCAAGTCTTCTCTACATTTGTTGATAGATAAATGTACCCTGCTCCAGTAATCAGGTCACCTGGATTAAAACCTGGCACCAAACCAAGATGGGACCCCTTTTGAGAAAGGGGACACTGCACGGGTTCCCAAGTTGTGACGGTAAGTTGTGCCCCAAAAAATGTTGTGGCCAATAGCATTCTTCCGTCAAAATTGAGCAAGAGTGATGCAGACTCGTCTTCTGATCCAACTAAAAATTGGATCACTTTGGCCTTTTTCCATATATGATCATATAATATCATATATACCAAGTATATTCATTTTTGATCATTTTTGTATATTCCAGTCTCCCAATTTTTGATATCTTCCCCCATCCCCAAAGCATGGCGTCAAGTGGATCAGTTTCTCCAGCTGATCTCCCAAGCAGTCGGAACGATGGGTAGCTCCGTACTGCCAAAATACCTAGGGCGAGGCGGCGAGGGGAGAACTTCTGCATATTGATGGCAACGTTGGGGAAAATCTTGATCAAACATGATCAAAGGAGAGGCTCTTACACTTTTCAAGAAGCTTTTGTCCCTAAGTTTTGAGGCAACATCCGGTCATTTGTTGTGCATGCCGCTGGAGGATACTCTTCAGAAAGCAGCAGCTTCGTGGACATGCCGCAGAAAATCAGTGATGGGCTGCAACGTGTTCACTTTTCATTGGAATTCTGATGGGTAACCATGGTAAACTGGTAAACCCGCATTTAATTGATGGCTAAACGGGTACACCAACATTTCTTATATAATATAATTATACGATATTATACATAATATATACCAGTAATGTTCAGATCCAGTGTTTCTCCCACAAACGCCGAGTCACAAAGCATCCCATGAGTCCGGCACACAGCAAAACCAGCAGCAAGTGCCACGAGATCCTATGCTGTACAATGGATTGGTTGCAGGCAAAATATTGACCGGAAACCATGGCTTTTACCCTCAAATATAGGTGTTTCCTGTAAAATTCCCTTCATCCCTTCAACAAATTCTGAGAGACATATGATAAACATATGCTTTTGTAGTGTCTGAATACCCCACTGTCATGTTGATACATGCCACTCCTGAGTTTGTTTCTACAGCAGCCCATGTAAAGCCCCAGGAAACTGGTCGCTCGTTGTGGCAAACAATCACAAGCTTCCAACTGGAAGTTGCGAGTACTTTGGTGAGAGTACATATGTATATCCATGAATATACCTAGTGGATGTATGGTTTTGAAGATACTGATACACAGACACAGATAGATATTAGTTGAGTACAGTAAATATCCCACTTGGCTTCAGCTTGAGAACTTTGCGGGTCCTGCTCCCTTTCACCATCTTTGGGCTTCATCGGAGGAGGCTTGAAAACAAATCGTGCTAGCTGGGCTGGATGGTGCTGGATGGCTGCCAAAACTGCCTGGTCACTCAAAAAATCGAGTGGGAGTATCATGTGTTTTTGAATTTACGGATTCAACAAAAAGAACAATTGGTCCCTATCCGAAAACATGTTCGTTTTTCTTGACCCTACCTTAACATGTTGCTGGACAAGACAGGGACAAAAGGATCACGCCTGTGTTGGGCTTTTGGCGTTGCTGGGATGCTGTGAAAAATGGATGGGTTCCACTTCACCAAAACTGATTTTTTGAGTTTGAATGAAATGGTGTTTAGAAGTTCAGATTTTACCGGCGTTGGAGTACGATCATATCAATCAACATGTTTTTCACGCACCCATATGGTTGCATGAAACCAGTGTTTGTCATTTGTGCCATAGTTTCTTTGCGGTTTCCCCATTTCTGTTGCCATACCGCCTGCTAACATTGCGGGTAGAGCCAACGAAGCTGCAGTATGGCAGTGGGCCAACCATTTTTGGACCCACTACGAGGCCATGATGGAATAATTACTACCCTCTGGTTATGACTAACAGTTCGCCATGGAAAGATCCACCATTTTTAATAGGTAAACCATCTATTTCTATGGGCCATGTTCCAGACCATCTATACCATGGCTATGTTAGTCATAACCAGAGGGTACATACCAGTGGGAAAAGTCTTTTGAAACCATCAAAGTCATCCCCCTGGACAGCCAACCGGCCTGAATCATCTGGCCATGCCTGGGAAATCCAGCAGGAATTTTCCAGGAACCGAGAGAAATTCCACAACTTAGGAGGTTGAAAGTTCAAAGAGATTCCGGAGAAATCTCCGCAAAAACTTGGAAAATCTCCCAGTTTAAAACGTCTTTCCAGGTGAACATTCCGGAGATCACCTATAAAATCTATAAACTAGACCATCAACTGAAACAAGGAGATACTACTACTACACCATACTACACCTATTCATCTGAGAAAAGAATTCAACCAATCCCCTCCAGATACAACACAAACGTATGACCGCGGGCGCACCAGCGCAGCACTGGGCCAAGTAGATGCGACAGCTTGGGCACCTGGCACTGAGACTCCCATACATTAATTTAACCCTGTTGTAACTACATGGTAAATCCCTATACAGTTGACAGCAAAAGGATTGGTTTCCTGCAAATTGTTTTTTTTTCAAAACCACTTCACTGAATATTCCAAAAATACGTATCATCATGTATCATCCATATCACATGGTTGATATACATATATATATACATATTACATATATATATATATATATCTGATCTATATATTACATATATATATATATATTTATCCGGTGATATTCCATGTTCCCCAACGAGCCATCCGCCATTCGCCTGACGCCCCTGGCGACCCAGGCATCTCCCTCTCCGAACTCCTGGGACCTGAAGTGACGTTTTGTTTTTTGGATGGACCGATGGAGCCCCCTAGGAATTACAGGATGATGTAGCAAATCACCATATATATAATTATATACCCATAATTATCCATATATAATCAATATGATATTGATATTAGATGTGTATTTATATAGTATAACATATATATATATATATATAATATAATGATATAATGATATAATGATAAATGATATAATGATATAGTTGGAATATCTACTACACCAAAAGATGAGATAAGATGAAATGGAATAGCTGGACAAACCTGATGGGCTGGCCTACAAAAATGGGGTATGGACATATCATATCATCTGGCCATTTCTACAGGGAAGATGAGGTCCCAAACCATGGGATGACATGGGGCAACACCCATCTGAACAATTTTCTTGTTCTACCCCACGCCCGACCCATAGATGGTGAGTTCTATCCCCCAACTAACATCCTGGATCATAATGGTAGTTACCCTCTGGTAAACGAACATAACTATGGAAAATCATCATTTTATAGCTGGGTAAATCCACTATTTCAATGGCCATTTTCAATAGCTATTTTGACATAACCAGAGGGTATACCCCATTAAATCCCATTAAATTCCATTAAATCCCATTAAACCACCATTTTCCTATGGTTTTCCTATGGTTAAATTACCAGAGGGTATTTCCAATCCATCACTTTCCCTTGGTGGCGATCATGGAGGATCCACTGAGCTCCTGGCTGGCCACAGGTGTGCTGTCCCAAGGCGACGGGAACGGAAAGGCGCCAGTGCCGCTAGGGGGCCTGGCTCCATGGCGGAAGGACGTGGAAAATGGGGAGAAAATGGGGATGTGGCTGTGTGTCAAAACCAATAGTACCCCTGTAGTTCACATCAAAATAGCTGGGTTAAAATGGATGTGAATAAGCCCCTAAAAATGGTATTTTCATAGGTATTGACCCGATCCCATGTTAGTAGTTAAACTCCCCATTTACCATCTGGTGATTTAACATAGCCATGGAAAGATCCACCATTTTTAATAGGTAAACCATCTATTTCTATGGGCCATCTATACCATGGCTATGTTAAATAACCAGAGGGTATCCATTTTCTCATTCAACCATTAGACATGTTCGTGGTTTTTCATTGTTAAACTAATAACCATTAGACATGGAGAAATCTGAACATGTAACCATGAAAAACTGGAGAAATTGAACAGATGTTACCATGAAAAAATGGGAATTCAACTCTTCAACCATGAAACACGGGGGTATGAACCATGAAGAAACACGGGGGTATGAACCATGAAGCATGTGAATTTGCCAATCAACACTTGGATAATTATGGGTTGAAGTACCAACGGAGCCACATCTTGTCATTTGTCATTTGATAAACTTAGTAAACCATCCTTGTTTTAGGGGGTTTTTTCATTTTGACCCAAGTCCAAACGATCTGATTATTGTGATGAGGCAATCAAACGAGGGCACAGGGGACTAGTTTTTTTTTGATGATTTTGTGTCTGTTAACTGTTAACCATCCATATTTTGTGCACCCCCAATTTACACCAAGCTCGTCCGAAAAACAGTATCCAGTTCCCAGTTCCCGCTCCGGGGCCAGGAGTTCATGTGAATTTCCTGGTCATCATCGAATTTGATCAGTAAAACCAGATAATAACAATAAACATATCAATAATCATCACCACCATCATCATCATCCTGGGTATCTGATTTACTTTCGTCTTGAAGCAGTAATATGTAAACATGACATCTTGGGATGCCATCCACTAGCATCCTCGCCGAAGCTCAATCTTGCCGGGAGTACCAGGCTGTCGCTACCTGCTGCCGTTGGTGCTGAAGAGCGACCCAGCAGGGGATATGTTTGGAACCTCCAGCATACACAATCCGAGTGAGTATGGGTCAAAATCCAATGGACCGCAGATAAGGTCATCTCTCTTGTAGTAAACATCCCATTTCTTTCCCAACCGATTTTGACTCATGCCAACAAGCTGGGAACTGCACTAACCAGTAGAAGGAGTCCTTGTACCATTTCTTGGATGATCAGTCTGTCTACATGTTCAGCGTTGCTAAGACCTTCTTGCCAAAGGGCATCGGCCGGAAATGATTCGTATCGTAGCTATGTTATCCATCCCCAAAAATCCAATGGTTATAACAACCCATAACAACCCCATAGTTATACGCCCCCTGCTATCCATAGTTATATCTATCCCCATAATCCCATAGCCATCCAGCCCCAATCCCCTCAGGGTTGGTCCGGTCAGTTCCTATTTAGTTCCTACTGGTCCTGACTCCATGGCCCTGCCTGTGGCCCCCTTGGACTGTGGGAAGGACTTCCCTGAGTTTTCCGAAACGCTGTCAGGCGGGATCTATCGGCTGGGGAGCACCGGATTTGGAGAAACGACCAAGCCCAAACCCAAATCGCTAAGTCAATACCCTGATCTTAAATATCAAAATGTGTTTGTGGATGAACATCGAGGCTCATCCCTCAGAATATGATCGAATATGATCAAAAGAAGGGGTGGCAAAAATATAGGGGGATGGGTCATGCCCACCGAAAATCAAGGGATGGACATCCATCATCCATCAACTTTGGTGCCACCTGAAAATTTTGATTTGGAACCTTAAATAAGTCAGGGCAAGTCATGTTTGCGAAGCATCTCTACCGCGAATGTGCTGGGTTCCAAATCCAAATGTCCAGTTTCTATGGTCAGCCAGAGTTCATTGGATAAAACTGGTAGTTCATTGCTCATGATCCTCATGTTCATACGAGGCATGAAGGCCATGCAGGGTCCCAAAAGCCCCAAAACAAGTTGAGAGATCATCATCCAATCGACGATAAACGGAGAATGATAGGTTTGTTCTTTCAAATTCGGGCACATACTCCAGCGGCAAACTTTGTCACTCACTCTCACGTGTTTTTCCTTGGCTATTCTGTCATTAACGTGGAGAATTCACCGTTTATCAAGACTCAATGCAGTAACTGTATTGCATAATTATACATATATATATATAATTATATATATAGGTGTGTATATATATACTTGATCATACTTGTATATACTGATGCTATATTACTCAAGATGGGGATGGTCCATGACCAGCTTGACCATCTGTCCACAGCTCGACGTCCAACCTGCCAAGGATTTTGATGAGGACCTCAGCCGATCCCCAGATCCACAGATTGGCTGTTTCAAGCATAGTCACACACTTATATCATCTGGTTGGTGGTTTTAACATGTTTTAACCATCTTGAAAAATATTAGTCAATGGGAAGATATGGAAAATAAAACATGTTCCAAACCACCAACCAGTCATGGATATATGATATATGGATGTTTCATGATGTTCATGGGCATAGTTTCCCCACCTGTATCCACCTGAGGTTAAAACATGATTGAACTGCATTTAAAATCATTTAAATATATTTCAAAATGTCGTTGAAAACCCAGCATCATCTATACCCATCCCGCGCAAAACAGGGTGGAGCGAATTGTTTTGCGAGCATCACAAGTGGGAGAAGAAAAAAAACACCGCAAAAGACAACCATTGCCAAAAACCAAAGAACTATGAAGAGAATACCACTACCAACAGCAACAGTAGCAGCAGCAGCAGCAGCAGCAGCAGCAACAACAACAACAACAACAACAACAAATGCAAACAACAAGTCGAAAACAAAGAAAACAAAGAAAAGGAGGACGACCAGGAATTGTATCAAGTGTCTTCCTACTGTAAACCCCGACCAAAAACATCCGAAAGATATGGCACATTGAAATGTGTAGCGTCAGCCTCCTGTTTCTCACAATTCTAGGCCCACATCAAACCGACTTGGCAAGCTTCAAGCGTCAGCTACACCTGGGGCATCCCAACTCCCAGCTCGTCTGTCCGACCTTGGTGGACTCTTGGTTGTGTTCAAATCTCTGCAGTTGCCTGTCCTATCCTGTCCTACAAGGATCTTGAATCTGTGCCTCACACTATCACATGGCTTGTTGATTCATGTAAGAACAGTGTCGCACTAACTAAAACACACAGACCTTCGGTGCGTGTCTTTGCACTGAATGGAAATATAGCCATCTTTGAAATCCCATGCTTCATAAGACAGGATGATACAGGAAAATATTCTAAGGATTTCTAAGGTGTTTTTTTGTTTTTTTCCGAATCAAAACAACCACATTTTGGGTCAACTTGGGTCATCTCGCTCAACTCCAATGTGTATCCATCTTCCAGGTATCTCACCAGCTATCACGAAACTGAGGAGCCAACGTCGGCCATGGCCCACTCGAAACAGACCTGCAAAATGATCCGTCTGGTAGGCAAAACAAAAGGATTCGCATCGGTATTTGAATGGATGACAATGGATGATTGAAATTGAAATCTGAATGGATAGCGACACGAACATATTTTCTGATTGATAAAATGACTTGGGAACATCTTAAGTACGCAATGTCCGTCTAACATGGACCAATCAAGAGAATAAGGAAATACAACCTAGTAACACCACCATGATGGGTACTATGGTTCAAAGAATGAATCAACCCAAACATGTTGATATGTGTTGATCAGTTCAACAGTCAGACTCATCAAACTGTAGGAAATGAACCAAACCACCATACCTATACAGGACATAGTTGGAACAAACATGACCAGCCCATACCAGTCCAGTGCCTCTCGGTGGTTTCAAGGGGTGGTGCCGGCCATAGTGAAGCCTCAGGTGGAGAGAACACCGGAAAAGGAATGATAGGGGTGATCCAAACAACAAGCTCGTTTCAGTATCAATCCCAATTGTGGCCAGGGTCTATCATTCTCGGAACTGGTTTAAAGTCAACGATTGAGCCTCTCATGGCATTGGAAGGTTCATCGTAGCATTCACTATTCGTTTGGGCTGAGAATGATTGAGCTGTGATTGAGATCCCATTCGCTGGGAATCGGACGGTTCAGGGAAAAATGCAGGAACGCATTCCTTTTCTCAGTAAGAATTTGAAGTTCCTACAAATTTTACTTTAATCATCCTTCGTCTGATTATGAGACTCAGATGAATCTACCATAGTTTCTCTGGGAGATCCAGATCCACTGAACCTCATACAGTCAGCAAAACCCTGCCGGTGTCCGCGCCTCTTCTCTCACTTCGGGCCACCTTGGTCAGATTTTTTCAGCATTGCGATTTCGGGCCCGCTGGGAAACTTGTGCGTATGTGTGTTTTTATCCTTGGATCATACACTGCATACTCACCCACAGGAAACACGTTTCTTCCAATGACATACAACATGTTTTCCAATTCCCAGACTCCCACTTGTGAGACACAATGCAGCTTTCCAGTCATTTTCATTCCTGTCAAATCACGTTCTCACAAATTGAGCGGGTATGGTCGGTTTTGGTCTGGTTGCTGCCCAGCGGTTTACATAGCTGATAATTCCAGAACACCGAAGGGCATTAACAACCTCTGAGGCAATGGCGCAGCAAAGGCGTCCGTGTCTGGATCTGACAGCGGTAATGACTGTGGATCAATGGCGGCCGCAGATTAAAGGACTGGGAGACAGTTCAAACATCAGTACTGTTTGGTATTCAAAGAATCGCAATGGGACTGGGACATCCAGATCATTTACGGACAATTCCCGAGATCGTTCAATTGAGTACAAAATAAAATAAAGCCCCATCATAACATCCCCCAATAAATAGAACAGTTACATTTACCATTACCTTGGATTGGACTTGACTGGGGGGTTGACTCTTGCGTGTCTTTCTGGGGAGCGCTATATATTTGCTATTTGCATGTACTGATTGTATGTATGTATGTATGCATTCATGTATGTGTATATATATATAATTGTATATATATATACATGTAGAAATGGAGGTGTCCTAAAATGGGGGTACCCCATAGTCACCATAGGTTTCAATACTAAAAACATCAAACATATCATAAAATGGTCTAACTCCGTTTCCAGGCCTCGTTGCGGCCGCCGCTCACGTCGTGGAGATTGAGAGCCACTAGAAGTTGCATGCCTTGAGGATTCAAGGAACAGGTCATGACAGGTCAGGATATATTGAATCCCTTCGCCCAAATAATAACCCTCCTGAAATATATTATATATATAATTATATATAATTTAATTAACTATATTTAACTATATTGAACCAAATTTAACTTATTTAACTTATTTAACTATATTGAACTATATTTAACTGAATAGGCGCTACTTGACCCAAAAAAAAACCTGAACTGCTGGCACTGGCATGTGTGCCTTCCGAATAAGACTAGATTTGGATTTGGGGTTTGATATGAGGGGCCCAGCAGAGCCCCCTGAACCAATACCCAAAACCAGAGTTTTTAAGTGGTATATATTTGATATGCTAAATATTTTTGTGGCAGGGATATGGCAGGGATTGCATTTCATTGATCATCAAGACGTTGCGGCTGAGACACGTTGAGAAACTCCAAGAGGACTGGCCAACCTCCTCTGCCTCAAAGCCACCCTGGTTGCTGAGTCAAAATGAAAGCATGTTCCCACCTTTTTGTAGTGGAGTTATCATACGTGAATATGGATGAATATGGTATAACAATTCCAAACAATCCTTTCTTGAGCCGACTTGACCCCACAAAAATGGCCAAACCCAGTCAACGTCATTGTCAATGGTCTGCTTGCAGTGGAATGATTACTCACATTTTTGTTGCTGTAGTGGGTACACTTCGCCAATTTTGCCCTGTATCGGCATACCATTGGCACCCCATCATTCTGCACCAACTGACATCTGGGTACCTGTGGTACCTCCCCAAATCATTTGCCCTAGCATCTGACGTCTACCTATTCTGATCTCTAGGTCAATTGTAGGTGCCTTGGGCGCTCCAAGGAAGGGTACAGCTCAAAATGCTTCATCCCAACAAAACATGGATGATTCCACCAGTTTCATCCTTGTTAACCAGTTAACAACTTTAATCATCTGGTGGTGAGTCAAAACCCTGGCAGCCTACCCTAAAAGAGCTGGGTCAACTGGGTCAACTATGGTAAATCATGGTAAATCCATATGGTTCCATATGTAACTTGACCCATCCCCATTTTTCATCCGTTGAATCCTCAGAATGACCAGGCCTGGCCCCCATAGGCTGCAGCCAGGTCGTCCCCCGCCACACCCTCTGAAGGCCAGGTAGACCTTGGAATCCACTGGAATCCATGGCTGGGACCTGGTTGGTCATCATTATCATCATCTTCCCTGTTTGAATATTCACATAAATTGGAGATATACTGATATACTCTGATATACCGCATTTTCAGACGGACCCATCTGTTAGATTCTGCTATAGGGCCATGTTTGATGATCTTTGAAAGTTCAAGGCTTGTTTGGTGGAGCATGCTTGTAGAGATAAGTTCTTGCTGACGCCCTGCAATGCAATCTACGGATCGCAAAATACGATTTCGGAAACCGGCCATCTCCCCACATTTGAAGGGGGTATCGCAGGACAAAAAAAAATAGATAGTGGTTCCACAGAGAGACCTCACGTGAGGAAAGAGTCCGCATAAATCTGCAGCCTTGACACTTGCCAATTGCACATGTTTTTTTCTCTTGATTATCCCTTTTTAGGAAACTACAAGTGTACCAGCAATGCTTTGAACAACTCAACGTAGATCGACACCATGCATTCACTGAGAAGGGAAAGGGAGGGGAAACAAACCTTCACAACTGTATCGGCGAAAAACACCGGACTCATCCGGACTCTGCAAACGGACCACTAGCTGAAGCTGAACCTGCGTCAAAATGTTCTATTGTTTGGCATCACGACAAATATCCATCAAAAAGGGCAACGCAGATTGGCGCACAAAAATCTCAGCCTTGAACAACAGGTATTTTCATTCTCTTGAGCAAATAATTCACATGACATGTTCCCTAGGTGGCCATAGATCAGAAAGCAATCACTCCGGACTCCCCTACATTTCACAACAAAAGAGCAACTCTGAGGATGTTCATCCATTCATCTTGGAAAAACATAAGCTTTGTCTTTGTCCACCCCAAATTCACCGTGATTGGGGAAAAAACAACTAGAGATGGATGACATCCCCATGTTCATCCACTTTAATCCCCCTCTAGGCTTGTCTTCCCTACTAAGATGGCCATAGTTTGGGGTTAAATTCCCAATTTTCCGCCAAACCAAATCATCTTTAAGTTGGATATACATATCATTTCACCATCAGATCCCATCCAATAATATCCCCATATCTCTATAACTCCCCCATGAAAATCGCCATGACAATCCTCCTCCGTTGGCCCTGATCTGCCCCTCCGAGGCTACATCTTGGTGCGCCAGGGGGATGGTGCGTCATGCTCCGTCTCCTTGAGGCCCGTTGCGGCCATGGCATGTCCGTGGCAAAGATGGGCGCAGGTTCTACCATGAGTTGCAGTTTTATAGCAATCCCCAAAAGGATAGAAACCTGATTCGTGTTTAGAGTCGTAGGATTTTTATCTCTTCTATCCTTGGGGGTTGCTGCCAGGGAAATGTTCCAGGGTTTTGATGGGTTTTGTCTGATTCAATGGCTACAAATCATTCACAAGGGCCAGAAGCAATGGATTAGTTTATGGGAAAATCTCATTGGTTTTCCGAATAAATTCTACAAGGTTTACCGTAAATTGTCCTATGACCGTCAACTTCAGGGAGGGTGAAAACCACTGTCTCGGCACCATTTTGAGTGATGTTAAACCCCAAAACTGGAAAAGTACAGGGAGCTCTGTCAAGATTGAGCTCGCAAGAAGGTTCTCTTTGATCTTTTTGTGCTGGTCTAATATTAATCTTGATTTTGAGACCTGGAACGCAATCGAAACCATGATCAACGACCCATGGTTTTTTTTTGAGTTTTCTGAATATAGAAATCACCATCCATAAAACTCGAGGAAATGTTGTTTGGGGTTGCCTATGTTTTTTTTCTAGATTACATTACTGTCATGGCCCCCATACCCGGCAGTCACCCTGATGCACATCCTGAACACCAAAGGCTGCCCAACTGCTGCTGGGCCTAGGTCACTATGCAGTGAAGCTCAACATCACAGGAACGGGGTTGGGTCCAAGAGGCAGGGTTCCACAGTTCAAACTTTGCTACCAGCAGATGCTGGGAGGTGGCTATCAATCAAAACCGCTCACAAACCGCTGGTTTTCACATCAACATTTCGCTATGCATGTTCATCCACATCGTCTCACTATGGGAATTCATGGGTTTTACTTATGTTTTGTTTTTTTTGAACCGCATTCATAGAGATTCACATTGGTAACTCGCAGGTGTTCACCCGTGCCCAAATCCCCTCAACTGCGACAAGCCACTCAGGCACCGCAACGCTGGTAGCCTTGGCTCTAGAGGATAAAATCAGCCAGCTATGAAGACCAACATGAAGACCCTTGGGGATTGGGGCTTGAAAAAGGAATCAAAGCGAAAACTAGCGATTTGATCGAACATGGATGGATATGTCAACCCTTTTTTTCTGCCTCCTGGAAATACACGTTTCGTACATAGAAATCATCTGTTGAGATGTTTATGAGCGACATTCCAGTGGGTCAAGTTTCACCCGCATCCCATGGACACAGATGATCCATGCATGGATTTTCTCAGGGAATGCTGGACCACTCTATTTGGAGCCGCTAAGATCTCAGATGATCTCAGATCTGAGCCGAAAACTCCAACTTTGGGATCCCAATTGTCTGAAAGTTCGAGAAACAGTCGACAAATTGCAGGTCCAAGACAGAGGTATGTTCGTTTCCTGTACCAAGGAGTCCTTAAGAAGATTGAAACGAGTTCTTCCCGATTCCCCTAGTTTGATGATCCTTCATCCTTCTATCCTTTTGGGGGATCACATCTGAAAGGATCCAACGCTGAAGGTCGCCGAGTCCCACACGGGCCATGCGCTGTCTGCCTGACCACAAGATTCCGTCTTTGGGCAATTGTGGTTGGTGTTTTGGAATGGCTTTGTCAACATATGTATGTATGTATGTATGTATATATATATAGGTTGATAATCACTTTCCTTATTAAAATTGCCATTTGGGGAGTAGACAGCATGTTTTCACACACCTCACACACCGGCATGTCGGGTGTGTCCCAAGATCATCCAAGATGTGGAGGCTCCGTGATGTTCATCCTGACTGAGTTAACAAGCTCATGTTTGTCATGAGACGGGTAAACATTGGGATACAAAATTGGTCAGTTTCAATAATACATACTAATATATCTATACAATATATATATGTATATATATACATGTATATATATAAATACATAGTGCATATTGAAAATAGATTAAATACCACTAAACTATGTACATGAGCGATGGAAGTTACTTGAGGTTACCATACCTTGTCTTCCATTCCCTGAACTCGCTTTGATCAGTGACCTCAATGTACAATGCTACAAATGTGTTTCCTCTGCTGCAAGTCTCCAACTTGGACCTACCTCGTTAATGTTTTTTTCAGGTGGACCCGCCTCCTGTTGATCCTGTTGCACCTATTCCTAGGCTCAAGTTCCACCGGAAAGTTACTATATCTGTTTGCAAAGCTGTTCATCACAAAACTGATCTATTTTGGGTGGCTATGTACAGTTGCATGCGGTTATATAATCTAAAATCATCTGCTTACATTTATATACATATTAATATATTTTAATATATATATATATATATATATAAACAATAGTTGACAAGCTTGGCTTGAACCATCTCAAGATCCATAGCACCTGCGCCCAAATCTCTTCTGTCCGCTTCTTGGAATTCTGTCGTCCCTTCTTCTGCCTTGACCTGAAGGAAAGTGAGTCCTTTTTGAGGCCTCACATCGCCTCACCAAAAAACGTCTGTGAAAATATGTGAAAATCATCTAAGGCATTATATGGCACCATCTAACCATGGGCCAATACCTTAGTGTAGGTTCACGCCTGTAGCTGGTACACTTCATAAATGATCGCGGGAAATAAATGGATGTTCACCCTACATCATCTCACAGGTATGACCCCCCAAGTCTAGATTTGCACGGCTGCGACTTCACCTCCTCCTCTCTTCTTCGCCATTTTCCTGACCTGGACAACAGCAAAAGATGTGGCAAGACATGGTACAACCTTGATTTTGACACGGGGAAGGATTGTATAGCGACATATTGTTTTCAATTTTTTACCATGTCCACAGGACAAATTACCATGAAATGGCATCCACAGTTGGGAACTGTTGACTTGTTCAATCCCAGCATTCTGGGGGACCCGACTTCGTGCGCAGGGGCTCTGCACTCGGCTGGCAGGGCTGTTGCCGGTCCTTCCCTGGCGCAGGTATACGGGATATAGTTTGCGTACAGTGTAAACTCCATCACTAATCCCATTAATCACCACCCTCAGTGTATGATTTATTACTTTCAGCTATACAATATATATATATACATATATACACAATATATGCATATATAACAGTGATTAACAGTATATATACTTCTGGCTTTGCTCTTGAAGTGCTATGGAAACCTATGGATTTCAAACAAGCGTTCTGTGACTTTCGCACTCAAATACATTCCAGATCCATGTATTGAGTAGAAACAAAAAACCAAAGGTATTGTCCTGCCTAGACTTGGGGGTCAAATTTTGCCAACAAACCTCGGCAATTTCGGCCATCTGTATTACTCTGTATTGAACATGTTGGCATGAACCATCCATCATCCTATGTTGGGGTGTACTCCAACCATATTTCCCGGTGGATCTGTGTTGCCCCACCTCTCCGTAGGGGCGCCGCAGCTTCTCGCACTGTTCTTGCACCGCTTTCGGCCTTGCTTCTTTTTGGCGGGGGTGGTCCATCTTGGAGAATCATCAAAAAGTGTCATTCTCACCATCGTTTTAGATCATCAATGATAAACATAGTAATAATGACAGTACCTGACCATCAAACGTGAACTTCTAATCAGAAACCACCAACTATCTAGATAATTTATATTAAATCATATTCATTCACGAACATGAAATAGGGTCATTTGTAGACACTGTCCGAAATGCCAACCGTCATTCTAGTGACGTCGCAGCGAAGTCGTCACAATCAACCAACATACAATAATTATCAATCATTAATCAACAAGACCTTCTGGATGATATTCCCATTTCAAATGATCAAACCTTGACACCCTATTATATCATATTATATATCCTATTATCCCCTAACAAAATGATGTTCAACCACCCACCTCCACCCCGTCACCTTCCCGCCCCAGCGTTCTAAAACCGGGCGGCAAAGGCAGCACCGGTGGTGCTTCCGCTGAGGAAAAACTGCCCAAGATGTCCAGCAGCAGCTCGGCATCCGGTCGATCTTCTGGATCCTGCTGTGGTGCCGTGGCGCCGTGACAAAACACGGGGGGGAAATGGGTAAAATGTGGCCAAATCATGAAAAACAAACGGTTTGAACATGTTTGAACAAATGAGATGAGAAGGGAACAAAATTATAAAACTTGATGAGCAAGGGTACAATGTGGTGGGTGAGATAGTATGACAAAACGATGACAAAAGGGACATGTGGTGGGAGAACAATTGCTGAAATAAGGCTTCAGACATGTTGAAACATGGGCAGTAATTGTTTGTATCTCCACGGGAAGCCTCACTGGGTGAAGTCATTCACCAAATTGGGGGCACTTGCCTGCTGAACATGGTGCGTGCTGAACATGGTCGTGAGATACCAGTAGGATGGAAAACACCCCAAGTTGCAGCAAGCAGGCTTGCCTATATAGAACATTATAGAACCCCAAATACACAGGACTTTGGAACCACGATTACTGATATGTTTGAAGACCACTTTTCATGATAATGTCCTGATTCAGTTAATTCAGTTTGGGCTGATTTGGTTTCATGAAAATACATCTGAAATTCATTGAAAATCATCATTTTTTGGGAGCTTCCTACAACGCCATCACTGCACACATGTGAAGATCTCCATGGACCCAGTCCCGAGCCAACAGCCAATGGGTCAGATCTCGTAGATGATCAGGGTATTCAGGGTTGGACCTCGGTGTTTCCACGATGAATACCTTTGGGGCCAAGCTACTTCACTGCATAGTAACTTAATGCCAAACTACCACACCATACCACACCCATATGAACGTACGGTAACTACATTTAAATATACGGATCTTTAAATATACGAACTGGTATTTTAGACTACCTCCGGGAAGGGTTTCCGTGGCACGCCCGGCCACTTAAACATACGGATTCAAAATATACGAACTGGTATTTCAGACTACCTCCGGAAAGGTTTTCCATGGCTCGCCTCCACTCGCCTCGTGTGGATAGTCCCAAAGAACATGGCAAAACATGGCAAATCCGTAGGATTTACCCTTGGAATCACTAAGGAAGGCATGGAACACGAAGTGGGACCAGCAGATGGCTCCAATCATTTCATGAGATCTACCAGAATTATCGATCCAAATGGCAGAATGATGCAGAATGGATAACTTTGCCCTTTGCTATCCCAAAGATGAAGGATACCTCAACTGGGTCGACCCAACGGCCACACGTATCTGGCATTGGCGATGGCCAAAGTGGACTCATCTTGGAACGGATGCCTGCGAGATGATCGGAGAAAAAGTAGCGATGATTCTACCATGGTCTACCCATCTCTATCTACCATGGATTTAATGGGATTTACAGCAATTGATAGGATTTTAATGGGAACATGTCTTATATTATAGTGGCTTACAATGGGATCTATGCTCTGGTAAACGAACAGAGCTATGGAAAATGGCATAACATTGTCATTTTTCTGATGATGATTTACCATGATTTACCTATTATAAATGGTGATTGTCCATAGTTATGTTAGTTCACTGAAGGGTATGCTGCCCATCTTCTCATCCAGCCTCCCATCCATCTGAATTGTTGGTTCGCAAAGCACGTCCATTTAAGTTGGTAAAGATAGATCTAGGCAACAAATGGACGGATAGGCTGGATGCATAAACCAACATCCAGGTGTTTCTGTCAGTTTGTCAGTTGAAAGACGATCAGAATCTCTGATATGGTAGATGTGAGTGGTCCATAGTGGTCCCATGTGTGGCAACAGAAACCTCTGCCACCATCTGCCACCGACAACCCTGGACAGCTGGCCTGTAAAACATCAAGGTATACAGAATGCATCCGATCATCCAAATGTCCACCTTCTGACAGATCGGAAACCTGGCTGCCAGGTTTCAAGCAGGGCGGTGACTCCACGGGCTGTTGACAGCCGCGCGAAAAAATCATTCTGATGTATATACCATATAATATATAATATAACTATGTATAATAATCATTAATAATCGTTTATAATATAGACATATTATTACATGATTGGCATATATTGGCATATATTTGGATGTTTGGGAGACATGATTTGGATAATCCATGCCATCTTCCCGAATCCATTTGGGAACACCAACACGGTTAAATTCTGATCCAGCAGCTAGTCAAAGATATGTCAAAGATTCAAAGTTTAACTTGGCATTTCACAGTTATCACAGTTTTGGTATCTGGATGTATCTGGGAGGCAAAGCCCAGCACACTTTGGCTGAGGGTTGGGTATGGTGGAGGAATCCCATTCCACGAGAATTTCGACCCCAAGTGATCGGATACACAGAATTTTCCAGGATCAGCAACTTATCAGGCTTTCTCTGAGAGGTGCACCAAAAAATGCCATATCTTGACGTATTTTGATGTATAAAATGGGGAGAACAATGCTGATCAACCATGGGATTTGGGGCGTCGAATTACTCTGAGGATGCAGCTCCAAGTAGAAATCCACCATTTCAGGCGGCCTGGTCTCGTTTTCGGTTTCTGAAGCGTCTGAAGATGGGGATGTCTCGGAGCATCATGACTCATGGGTGTGTTTCTGGGTGGTACACTATGTTATGACTGGCCAAAAATTGGCAAAGTACACATAAGTTTGACCAAACCAGATTACAATTGCTTGCAAAGGACTGGACTGTTTATAGTTTGCCAGTAAAGCAATGTGGAGATGAAAGAGTGGACATGTCTACACATAGAACCAGTGTTGAAGCATTCTGTGCATTGCCTTCACCTCTACAAGTTTCACTGATAGAACCTGCAGGCAATCCTATCCGCTTGGGCCAAGTAGTCTCGATCGGTGTTGGAAATATTTACATGCTTGGAATCCTTTACATGTTCTACATCGGGGTTCAGATAAGGGGGCAGAAGTTGTGCAGAGGATTCTGATAGGTACAAGACACAATGCATCCGACCTGCAACTACAAAAAGGTTGGCAATGGTTGGCACAACTCCATTCTTCGTACAAAACGACCCCTGGCTGGCAATCTGTACTGTAGCCCAAGTCCTCCCCTTTATGTAGCTGTTATCTAATCCCGGATTGTTCTGCCCCAAAATGATGTGACCATGAGTGACCATGAAAAAAAGTCGGATTTTCCAGCTTTCGATAGATTCCGCACCATTTGAGACAGGAAAAAAGGAAAACTGGTTGGTCTATTCCATTCGTTTGGTATCCACACTGTCATGGACAAGACAGCTTCCCAGATTCATGGCCTGTACATCATGGTGGTGTATTTCTCAATTTGTTCCTGACAAAAATCACAGAAGCTTGACACGTGGAGGTTGTCAGGTGCACCATGGTGCTGCTACGGTGCACCATCCAAGTGTTGAACTCAGAAATCAAGGCTTTAGCCGTTGCAAACCATGAATTAGCGACACAACTCTGAGAAAGTCGGGGCTTTCAACCGACATGTTGCTCCAAAACGACCATTGGGTTTCTACAAGAATGAGACACCCCAAAATCCCTGTGGTGGTTGATCATCATCTTCCCGGATCTTCCGGAAGTCAAAACGGACCAAAAAAGGTGTATCCTCCAATTTGGGACAAACCCAATTATGACAAGAAGACGGAACTTGCATGTACATGTGTTACATGCCTCATCATGCCGCGTTCATCTGCCTTTCAGAAACGTGGCAGCCTCATAGAAAAGCAAAATGTAAACATTGTTGAACCAGCAGCCGCTTGGATGTCCTCCAGTTGTGATAAGGCGTGCTTGTCCAGAGCTCCTGGTTCCAAGCCTGACACATGAGCCCTTATTGACGGCAACGTACTGTGGAATATCCAGGGGTGGTTCAGCCGTTATGAATTAAGTGGGAACGGACAGTAAGGATCACTATGCCGGTGTTGATAATGCCTCCTATTGATGGTGCATCAAGAATGCTACACACTTCGGGATGCCAAGCTCTGGGCAGCTGGATTTTGTTCATTGCCGTGGTTCCCCCTTCGGGCACTCTATTGGATCGTACCTGATTACCTGAAAGGACAAGTCCAACGGGTTTCCCGGCGCTCATCACTCCAGGATCCAAAGTCCAATAGCCTCGGAAATGGTTTTTGGGGATACCGTGGGATACCCTAAATCTCTTGATGGCCATTATCTGGGGGCTTTAGCGGCTTTTTGGGTCATTTTAAAGCCCAGGCAGCGTTTTTCAGCTGCTTACAGGTTGGATTGCTACTTTTGAGGACAGGGTAACTAGATACTTATTCTATATTATTCTCTTCATGAACAAGATCTTAGTATATCTCTATAGTACAAGTATGTTGTTTTGGCATGGTTTGTGCAGGATATTGCAGGAGGTAGCCCATGCACATGCCATGTCGCACATGCCGATCATCGAGACCATCCTGCGGCTGGCACTTCCAGTGCCCATCGGCACCCAAGAGCACGTTTTCCACCTGGCCAACCCTCGAAGCTTGGGATCCAGTGCGAAACTCAAAGGGATTGAAGGGACCGTCTGGGTATGGGCCAAAATTTGGGTACCCAAAAACGGTCTGTTAATACATGTTAAAACATGTTAACACTGAAATGGCAAAAAACTGTAGTCCCTTGTCCTGCCAGCAAAGATGTCTGCCTTCAAGTCCCGATGCTGCACCGGTGGAGAGAAGCTATGGAGCACAGCCACTCCCTCGGTGACCATCATCATGGGGATATAAGGGGAATTGGCTCACTAGATGGTACAAGGAATCAGCAATATGATATGGGCATGGGTTTGTCGGGAAATGCAAAATATCAAAATGCCACAAGATATCCCAAAATGGCAACTCTTAGGGTGAACATGTGGTTTTTCAAACAAGAGATTTTGGGGCAATTACAGTACCCTCTGTCATTTGGGGTCGTCATATTAGGGAGGGAATGGAAAAGAAAGGACCTTTCAAGGCGATTTGGCGCGGTCTCCATCAACTTGAAATCTGACTGGTAGTCTCAACCCATCCAAAAGACACACAAATAAAGTATATAAAATCATGTTCCAACGTCAAATTGACAAAAAACTGTTTCACATCACAACCCTGGTCTTCAAGGATGTAGGAAGCCCTTCAAATGTTCCAGAAAATGTTGCCTCATGTTTTTTCCCAGTTCTGAATCTGTTTCCCGGTTGTTTTTGGGTGTTTTCCAACCAGGGAACGCAGGCTAACGCTGCAGCGGGGATCCCGGCTGCCACGATTTGCGTCATGGTCTCCAAAATGACCCGCTCCGACAAACGTCCCTGCAGTTTTGGAGGATCAAAACAGTGGGGCTCGGTCCTGCCTCTCTTGGGTCATTGCAAGGGTTTTGAGTTCGCATCTTGAGCTGCATTTGGATGTGTTGGAAAATGGGAAATGCCTATAAAATGGCCGTTGGGATCCTTGGAGTGTGAAGAGCGGGATAATCCAATCATGTTTTAACCCAGCCATCACTGAGTTCAATGGGACATGGCACACCTTTCCTTCATCAACTCTTTGCTGATCGCAGGGTGGTCCTTCCCTTCAACGAATGGCAGCAGAGGCAGCTGAAAATGCATCGGGATATCAAGGGACATCATATAATGCCACCAACTGGAGGTGTATACCTAACCAAATTCACAGAATCGTCATTCTCTTTATATCTTCCGCATAAAACCAGCTTTATTTCAGATTTTACGTGTTACTGCAACCATGATTCAACCATGTTTTCACCAACATTTCACCCTAAAGGCCCTAATGGTGAACCCCCGTTCGCAGTCGTCCCAGCTGCACCTCTGCCTTGTCCAAGAGGTTCAAAAGGTGCCCGCCAGGGCAAAACTCAAAGAGCATGGCCACCTGAGGGTTTTCTCAGGAACTGGGTGACCCCAATGACTGATGGTTCAGATATGTTCAGATACGTTCAGAATATGCGGATGTATCAACGGTAATTGTTGGGGTGGTTACCTTTGGGAGTTGGTTGAATCCCCAATGTTGGCGCGACTGGGACCTGCGTTTCAGCAGGATTTTTTCCGGGGAACCAGGAAATATGGATTACCTTCGGGAGAATCCAGATTGTGTCGATGACAATAAGGATGATACGAACATTGTGCTAATGATGATTGACAAAACTCGTCCAAATTGGTTGTGATTATCCAGCCTTGCAAAATAATGTCGCAAATCATTCAAAATTGTTGTTCCCAAAAAAAAACTGTGCATGTCTATGTATTCAACCAAATTCTCAATGCGCAAGCTCATCTCTTCCCCCGGTAAAGTACATTACTGTATCAAATCCCAACCAGGAGATTCTGATTAGCATTGGCTCCAATCATTTGGGGTCCTTTATTTTATGGTGGGTGTTTCATCTTAGGACCAATATTGAACGAAGGACCGTTTTTCAAATTGTGCAGATGCCACTGAAGCCGGGCATCCCACCTCTTTGCACTTACCTTCTGACAAGAAGATACTGCCGAAGTACCTCCGCACTGCTGTGGATCAAAGAAACAACTGATAATAAGTAACTGTATATACTGGTCACCGGTATGCCAACATGAAGGAACCACTAGACTGAGATAGATCCAGACGGATTCAGGTCATCAGAATATGTGACTCTTCATATTTCACGTTTGCTAGTGGAGAAGGCTCTAATTTTCAAGCAAAATTAGAGTATTTTAGAGTCATGGGTTTTTGATCACCTCATGAGCAATGACCAAAAAGCACTGTGGCTAAAAAGGGGGAAACTAACTGGCTTGTGGATCATTGTGATTCACTACCATAACTACTGTAACCCCTATCAACCAACCTGTATGAATGAGTGAGAGAAGTTTGAAAACTGTTGATTTGCACATCATGAATGAGATTCATAGGGCACTGAACCAGGTTGGGATGAGGAGGCAGCTGTTCCAACCTCAGCAAGGTCTGCAAAGCTTGAATTTCATCGGTTCTTTATGGGATTTGGGTATTGTATCCGATGTTTTTGCATGAGATTGGGGGATCTATGGAGGATGATAGCCAATGTAATTCCAGGAAAAAATCCAGATGTTTAGCAGTTTCTCTGAAGACAAGAGACATAACATATCAATTACATCTGTATGGCGCAAGGTGTTGACACGATTCTCACTCCGGTTGCCAGTTTCAAACTTTCGAACAACACATCATCGACCAATTGACAACATTCAGGCAGGGAACAGTTGAATCTCCCGCTTCGCCATTGCGATTGAGGCTTTGTCCTCAACTCCAGCCATGGTCTTCAGGAGATCAACTTAACTATATATATATCAACTTTTCACACCAATCATTCAAAGATCAAACCATGATCAAACCCAAAGATCAAGCCCAGCTGTGCACAAAGATCATCAAAGATCCCAGGATATCCCAGGTGTCAAGGAATTCACCACAATCTCCACAGCTGCGTCTATGTCTGTCATCTCGTCATTCTCATCATACTGCTTGGTAGAGGCCCAGATTCACATATATTATAATATATATATATTACAGTATTTAATAGTATTTCACAATGAGTCAGTTCAAAATCCCCAATCAACATCATTTTCCACCACATGGGATCCACGTGGTCCTGGCATCGCATCTTCTTCAGAACCAGCTCCTGGGTGAACTTCGGTCATTTCTGGATGGGGATTCCCGGAATGGATTGGTTGAGATTATATCACTTGGATTGGTTCACATTCTCATAAAATACCATATGAAAATATATGAAAATATATGAAACCAGTTGTATGACTGATTGTATGACCGACAACTAACGATTCACCAAACATGGTTTCTAGATTTCATCTTCTGGTTGCCCCTCCAATATCCCCCAATTGATGGCTGAATCCCTCATGATATCACCAACATGGAAGAACTGGGCTTCAAGGAAGATGCCCCTCAGGCAGAGGTGGAGGTCACGGCTAAAATTCTGCGGGTTCTATAGGTGTGCATCTTCGTATATCTTGGTATTAGTGATCACAAATGCAATAGATATAGTTTACATGGTTTACATATACACATATAGGTATAAAACATGCAAATTCCGTACACACAAGCCGTTGATGATTCGATATTTCTCCCATAGCCATAGCTGTTGATGCCACCGCTCACATTGAATTCAGTCCTCGTTGGTTTTGACATCGTGTACCTGCAGGGTTGCCACCAACGATAGTGGGTTCATCTAGTCACTGGGTCAATAACCGGGAAAATAAGATACTTGATCGACATCTACGATATGACATAACTACCAAGATTGCAGAATGTCAAAGGCATCAAGGGATCTTCATTCTCCAACTTGAAACATCTGTGATTTTGGGGTAGGTCCCTCTACCAACAATCATGAACATAGCCTTTGGTACCCAACAGTGGCAACGGAAAGTCCTCCATTTATAGATGCTTTTCCAATAAAAACACCTCCATTTATCTGGTGGGTGGGTTTTTCAATTGCGATGCTTTCACACCTCGAACTGTAAAAATCACCCATTTCTCGCATCCGATCCAGTCAGCTCACCAGGTAGACAAAGGCGAATCCTCCCTCGCTGATCTGGCGATTCTCGGCCACGACGCGACCTTTTTCGGAGAGCTTCGGGACAGTGGGGTGATTCACATCATGGATTGGTAAATGGGTATGGGTCAAACATGAGGTTCTGGACCCACAAAACTGGCATGTATTAGTTCATTCCACTTGGGGAGGTCCAATGATTTTGAGCCTTATCGTTTTTTGCCCGATACTGAACCCTGCTCTGCATTTTTGACCATTTGGACAGGACTTTTGAGCGTTTTGAGGGGGGTCCTATCCAAGATTCCCAACCCCAAACATCACCTAAAGTTGACTAAAAAGTACTCCCTCCAAATAGAACTCAGGGTCAAATGATCGTGGGTAAAAATCCTTGTAATTTGGCGAACATCAAAATAGTCATGAATATGTTCATCCCTGCATAGGAATCAAATTGCCTGACCCATCCCCATATAACCATTGGTAATTAATTGTTCTTGGTAAGAATTCGCAAGTAAGACAGGTGATATCCCCATCCACATCCATACATCCCCATCTTTCTATCTCACCTCAGAGGTTTTACCAAGACACTCCCGATACCATACTGCCGTCCATGGACCTTGGCGGTTGGATTGGAACAATTGGAACATGGGAGTACCAAAGGGCCACAAGTTTCATCACAGTTGGATGATGTATGATGATGATGATGATGATGATGATGATGATGATGATGATGATGATGATGATGATGATATATATGAATATATATGAATATATATGAATATATATGAATATATATGAATATATATGAATATATATGAATATATATGAATA
>Ga0126342_10000258_pt1:0-45000 | contig 49506 bp, 49 predicted proteins | sample Cyp1metagenome_FD_92528 | JGI IMG/M metagenome (GOLD analysis project Ga0126342, IMG submission 92528) | Coral microbial communities from Lord Howe Island, Old Settlement Bay, Australia - Cyphastrea 1 metagenome | ecosystem: Host-associated > Invertebrates > Cnidaria > Coral ...
ATGGCAGTAGAAGAGAACAATGGCTGACATCATTAACAGTGTGGACCGTTCACTCGATATGTACATATATGATCTTTATATATATATATAGATATATCTCTCTATCTATCTATCGGTCTATCTCTCTATCGGTGCGGGCGGTTGCCGTCGCGAAGCGACGTGAATATATTTACATATTTTTACATATATTCATATAATCTGCCCGCACGGAAGGTGCCAAGGCTTTTATTTTTGTGTGCACGCATTAACTAATTGCAATAGCTATTAAGCTTTAGTTTGGGGGTGGCCCTTTATTGCTCTAGAATCCTGTGTTTTTCCACGTTTTTTCAAGGGACCTAAAATCGGCTAAGTTGCCAAACTTGGGCTCAACATGGCCCCCAACATGGGCCCAACATAGGCTCCACATGATCCTAACTCGGCACAACATAGGGCCAATAGGCCCAAAATGGGCGCAACATAGGCTGAAGATGGCCGAACATGGGCCCAACACGGCCCAACATAGAGCCAACATGTGCCCAACATACCCCCAACATGAGCCCTACAAAGGCCCAACATAGAGCATATACGGTTTTATTGGAACTTTGGGGCTAACACTCTGGTGCGGGCGGTTGTCGTCGCGAAGCGACCAGAATTGTATATATATATATATATATCATATATTCAATATATATTTGTATATATATATATTATATCAAATATTCATTATACATATATATATATATATATGTATATATCATATAATTATTCATTATATCTCTATATATATATATAAAATATTCATTATATATATATATATCTTGTTTCATTATATATATAGATATCTTGTATCATTATATATATATATATATCATATATAATTATTTTTATTTATATATCATATATAGTTATATGTACAAACCTGTTTAGCATGTGGATGTTAGATTGACGGATAGAAACGTGGCCACTAAGGGGCCCCTTTGCGGACAATGCTGTCTCGCTCAAGACTGCTGCGATCCGCGCTCCTGCGCAGCAAAACAAGGCTGGTGTTTCCTCAGGGTCTATAGGTCTGTACCATTGTGGGTTTGTTGTGTTGCTGAACCGTTTCTTTTTAGGGAAAACATGTTTTTTCTGCAGCCTTTTAGTGGTCCTTGTCATCGGCATTGATTTGTGCGATGTGGAGGTTCAGCGGTGGTGGCTTTGGCTCTCCTAAGGCTTGGGGATCCGTTGATAGGATCATTATGGATCATTTACATCGTGACCTCGAAGCCATTGTTAAACGCGGTGGTGGCGCCGTTGTCCTCAAAGTCATACTTTATCTTTTTTTGCCACAAATCCAATGGGTTCTCATAATGTTTCATAAATTTTCCAATAAAAAGTGCAATTTTCCAGTATTTTTCCATGTTTTTTCCATATACCTTTTTCATCCTTGGGTGGCCATAAATCATCAGAATTCCACTGTCGGTGGCACCTCTCTACAGCTAGGATCATGAGCCCGCCTGGATCGAGCGATGGTCTGCAAACCGACGCGAGGGGCAGGACTGGAGACGAATCCAAAGCCCCTGGTGTTTTATGGGTTCTTTAGCAGTTTTTATGGGAATATAAATGAATATAATCCCTAAGGCCCTAATTTAACGATATTAATGATATTCAATTAATAGTTATGGTAGGGATATACCCAGTTTCATGGGGATAGAAAGGGATATCATTCAACCACAATATGATATTTGATATATGTGGGTGTGGACCTGAAAAATTGAAATTTAGGGCCAAATTGATGATATCTATGGCCATTTCAATAGGGAAGATGATCAATTCGTTAATTTGGAATGTTTCAGACACACCCATGTCAGGAATAATGCGGACAGATGACGAAAGTGAGGGATATGTTGAAATTGCTTTTGGCAGATGTGGACGCGGGTGTTGACATGAGCCGGAAACGACTGATGGGATTCTTGCCCCTTTCAGGACAACATGGATTGGTTCTTCCGCGCATTCAACTCCACACGCATCTATGAGATCTTCTTGAAAAGAGCCTTTGGCTGCACCATGGGTGTCACGAGCATGCAACATTTTCATGCGACACCAGTTCCAGAATTACTATGCCCCGGTACAATAAAAGGAGCCTTTGCAAAGGTCTTGGGGGAGAGCCTGAGAGTATACCTAGACTGATTGACTGCAAAGGGAAGGGCCAATTCGAAGAGACTTGGTCCAAAAAACCAACGAATTCCGCTGGGATCCCTCCAATCTTCAAAACCTGCCTGGATTCTTGGAGAGGTTCGCCTCGCTTCTACGGTTTCATCGTTTGGACAAGCATCATCGGTGGGTCAGTTGCCCAGAATTTGCGTTGAAAGTCGTGGGTCTAGATTACCCTCCAGTAATCAAAGATGGCTGGCTGGGAACTCCCCTATAAATAATTATAAATACAGAAAGTCATCGATAATTGGGGGAACTTTCCATTGCCATGTTTGATTACCAGCGGGTAAGAAGATTGACCAAAGATCAGAAATATCATGGAAGATCGACTGCTGGGTGCGAGAAAGTACTGAGGTATTGCTGGAGCCGCATGTGGGACCACATTTGGAATCTCGGTGAAGGAAGGTATTGGTATCCATAGGTGACCGGCAGTTATGCTGTTCAAGACAGTGATGCTATTCACCGTGCAACAACCAAGGGACTATGTGAATCAGGGCAAGCTGTACCGCCACAACCCATACGTCGGTTTGCTCAGGTCCAAGGAACAGCACTGGTGCTGTTTGAAGTGATGGTTGCTGGGAACGATTCGATGGATGAATCGTTGCAAGATATGATAGACTTTCCATGACTTTCCAGCGATGCCAATGAGGTGTATCCAATTCCTGATGACGATGAGTGAGTTGCCGCCCGACAAGGACATTCCAAGCACTTGGTAGATCCGACACCTGCCGCAGCGAAGTTTCACTTTGGATTGGGCAATGAGCAGCGACTCCACATTTCTTTTTGTAGACAACTGGTCCCTTGGTGCGGCCTGTACCGGAACTAGATTCAGAACGTGGTGTATCAGCTTGGAAAAGGGAGCGCAGCTGTGTCCTGTCAGTGCCTGATTGGGGGTGCCAACAATTCCTGAGGCCGGTGTTCACCATACCAAAGATGACCAATCATAATGAATTATACATGCCAGTATATTCTTGTTTCAAGCTCTTTCAACATCTGACTTGGAGAACGTCTGAGGCTTTGTGTACAAAGACTTCAACCGCTGCAGCCTAAGAGTTTGAGTCGGTTCGAGCTTGCCAAACAATGCTTGCCACAGCAGGGCACTGACAACAATTGTGATGTTTCCCGGTCAGCTTGGGGTTCCTGAGGATGGGAAGATGCACTTGCTGCAGTGGAAAGTGCAATGCGAGAGGCTTGGACATGACAGACATGCGAGGCGAGACAGTGTGCGGGAAACGCTACAGTAGAACTTCGCCAGGATATAGGGTCTGCCTGTTATCACTTTGTTGGAATTGCATCTTCGAGCGGAGCCTGCCGGACAATCCTGGGCCAAGGCCGCACATGGTGGCTTACACAGCGGAGACACATTGGGCTCGACATCATGCGCGGGGACTTCAAACTCTTGCGCTGGAGGACATCCTACGACATGCTGTTCTTTGACAAGCCTTGCCTTCCATTTATATGATTATGTATATATATAATATACACATCCATATCCATGATTCATTTATGATTAGGTCGGATGAACACCCATTCAGCAGCTACATTGTTGTTGACCAGGCCCAGAGTCTGGACTTAGCGTATGTTGCAGGCGTTGCAGAAGGATTCCAAAGCTTTCTTTGTGTTGGTGGAGCATGCTGCAGTCGAATGCCCAGATTTGTGCAGTGGTCATGACAGCCTCGGGTAAATGATGCCAAAAAGGTTGTGCAGACGAGGACTTAAATTCTTCCTCTTGAATTCTTGATTTAATCTATTTTGCTTCCAACAAGGCAGGCAAGTTTCCAAGGTAAGCCGGTAAAAGCAGTCAAGCTCCACTTAGATTAGAGTCCTGTGCAGGCTGCCTGGAAGCTCATGCCCCGATATTGCGATGCATTGCGAACACTCCACGGACGTCTACAGAAGGAGCCGAGGGTAGAGACGTGGATTGAATCTCTCGGAATTTCGATAAGTGTTCTGTCACTTTTCTATCACAGTTCTCTTCAAATGATTCAAATGCTCCTTTTGGGATTGGAGAAGATTGGAGAGATATGCCACACAGCAGCGTCTTTATACGATGGAGAATCGACAGAGAAGATGGAGGGGATAGCACACCTTTGAGCTGTTGATGCTGGTCTCGTGGTCTCGTGGCTGTGAGTTTGCAGGTCAAAGATCGGCTGCCAGATGCTGTAAAACAGCGTGAAGGTCTCAGGAAGCACTATTATTATAATACTATATAGATTCTTTGAAACTTGGCAGTTGGTAGTTGGTAGTAACTGGGTCGAGAGTCAAAATTTCCTTAGTAGCATGTGGCTGCTATTGGCCTGGGAATGTACCACCTTGTACCACTGTGGTTTTGGAAGAAAAACTCATGGCTACTATAAACGTTCCAAGACCTGAGAACCTTTTGCGCTAGAGCCGCTAGATATTTCGGACTCCCAATTTGGAACTTCGCGCTTACCGGATTCTGCTTCTTTTGCACGATGTTCCAGAGTGTTTTCAGAGGCTTAGAAGACAGAGCAGCTGAGCTGCATGGTGACAGTTAGCGCCTCAGAGCTGCTCTGAAAAGCATTCGGAGCTCAAATTACTAGATTGCGAAGGATCAAAAAGAGATAACGCCCTAGACACGCAGATTTCTATGCAAATGAAGTTTGTGTGCATATGAGGCTTGCGAGGACTGGCTGATGATGTTGCTCGTGTTTCAGCAAGACCCTCAAAAACGTTGGGTGTTGCTGATTTTCCTCTTGTTGCTACAATGATCTTCATCAAGAATACGTAAAAATACTAGATCAAAAAGGACGTCTCTCACGGGCAGGTGAACAACAGGGCTGCACAGCCCAGAACTGCGCTTGTCTGCCCTATTTCCCTGCTTTGGATTTGGTTCGCATTCCGAGGAATGGTTGGAGACTGCAGAATCTTTCTGTAGCCGGGCAACCAAGAACAAACAAGGGACAGCTCTGTGGCATTGGCATTTTTTTGACGCCACAACAGCAAAATGGCACTGAACCCGGCAGGTTCCGTGCGAACTTCGGAAGCGAGCAAATAAAACGAGTTTGGCCTTCATACAGTTTTCTAGGACTCAGAGTTTGCTGTGCAAGTACCATTTAGAACACGCCCGTTGTTTCATTTGCCAGGCAATGTTCTAACCCCAATTGGCAGTTGACATTTGCGACCTTTGAATTGTTGGCTCAATCCTTTGTGCCTTGTGTCAGATACATGTAGATCAATGACATTCAAGGATAGAGTTGGGAAGCCAATATGAATATGTGCAACATAGTCATGCACCAAATTCAAGCAAGCCTCAGCTTCTATTGCCTACACACTTGAAATTGTTTGGGTCACGCCCAGTGATTCAATGGCAGAGGCTGGGCGTTGATTTTTAAGACCCAATTGTTTCGATTTGCAGTAGCCAGCAGTACCCATTGGTTGACGGTTGATTATGCAGTATCTCAAGTATCTCATTACTTAGTCAGTACTGGATAGTAATGGTGCCCGATTAGTGGATAATTGCGTTTGCTGTCCTGCACCTTCTCAGTCTAAGCCGCTTTCATCAAGAGTAACAGAGTCTCAAGTGGGACAGGTTGCATTTCTTTGGTTCGGCTCTCCAACAAGATCCGTTGGTGGGACACTAAGACGTTTCTTTCGCCGTCAACAGTGTTTAACATGCAAAGGATGATCTCCGCGACTCAAAGCTGTGGAGCCACAGGAAGCTCCTCCAGTTGGAGGAATGTCAAGGCCGCCGCCCGATGCAGCTGCTGTGGGTTGTGGAGTCGACTGCATTTTGGATGTGACGCTGTGGCCATGTGTGGCCCGGGGTGGACTTCTTGTGTCTAATGGGGGCTGATCAAAAGTTTGGGCTCAACATTTTGACAACGTCAAAGCCAACGTCTGCCCCGTTGCTGCCATTATGGGGCCTCTCAGCTGCATGACGCTGCATGGTCTCCATGCGTGCCATGGCCAAAACATAGGTAATTCTCCCCTAAAGGGGATGGTCACTCCCTCGTTAATTGGGGTTAATCTACCCATGATCAGGAATCCCTCATGACCACAATTACCCCTATCATACATCCATATAATGGAATCCATATACTATGTCAAAGGATATGTTTTGACATGTTTTGACCATGGCACATGTGTTTTCAAGTTTTCAATATCAGTTGTCTGCAGTTTGAGATGAATCGTGTCATGTGACGTTGCTGACTCGCACATTGTCAGGTTGCATGACGCTGCTCTTGGCCGTCCCCGCTGCAACCTGGCAGCATCTGATCTTTCCCACTGCCGTTGACAAGTAGCATCTGAGGTCATGGTCGTACCATTAAAGGTGCCTTGGCCATTGATAGGTTTCAGAGACCTTCGATTGGTGAAGCTTTTTGCCCTGCTTCAGCTCAAGAATCCAGATTTTTTTATGCTTCTGTCCTTTTGTCTGACTCAGTGTTGAGGACTTCCATGCCTGCGAACAGCATTGGAGCAGCCACGCGGCGCGTACTACATGTATTGCCATGACCATTTGAGGAGGCGGGATGCATGAATTGTACCATCTCATGGAATCTACCGTTTTGTGAGTCAACAATTTGGCGACTCGTAGCTGGCACCACAATCTGCAGGTGGAAGCAGTTCGAGCCTCCGGCCAGAGCTACTTCTCAGGCCGGGAAAATGATGGCAGATGGTGCTTTTCCACAGATGTCACCGTGGATTTTCCACTCGGTGAGGTGGTGGAACATGAAAGTGCCGCGAAGCCGCTGTCCCGTCCAGCTACAGGCACGGATAGGGAACACATATCACGTGACAACACGTGCAAAGATGATTGAGAAAAAATAGAGATACAATGAATTCAACGCTACAATGGTATAGCAATGGTACCACGTAGATCCGTTGTTTCACACTATAAGATTTGCTGCAATGATGTTCACAGGCATCAGCATCTGGCCATTTCAGTCATTTGTCTAGCCTAGCCATCTCTTGTGGGAATATCTTGAAACAGGGTCAAGAAGATACTGATGCTGGTACTCAGATAGATATGATACCGATACTAGCCTACCATTTTTCGATCCACCAAAACGAAGGTGTACCTCCATGCTCAGCATTGTCCCTCCCAAGCTGTCACTGCACATCCAATTTGCAAGGAAAGCTTCATGCGTGGCAAATTTAGACTTTCCAGCCGCATCTACTTAGACAACTCACAAGGTTTTTGTACTCTGCTCTATCCAAGCAAGTAGATACTTGCATCTTAGTCGGCCACCGTTGAGCATGACCAAAAAAGCACCATATTTGAATTGTTGATTCTACCCCAAGAAGTGTTCATCATGAGACCCACACACAACTTCTATCCGTGATGTCTACTGTGACTTGCTTTGACTTTGACACATCTTTTGGCAGACTCATCTCCCCAAGTCAGAAAAGTGTGCAACCAGTGCTTTTCAGAACAAAATCAATCGGTTGTAGCGCCACATGTCTTCTTTGTGTTGCAAGGGCATGCTACAAGCAGCGAGCCGCGCACGCCACAGACTCCAAGGACTCCAATGACTCCAAGGACTCCGAGGTGGCTGGGCCCATTTTCGGGTGTATCCAGGCACCATTTTAGGTGGTGGAAAACGACCTAAGGACTCCTGATTAAGGGACTGCAAAATGCGAAACGCAACTATAACATAGTTGGCAATCTCTCTGGAAGTGTTGCGTGGATGAGACATGGTGCAAGGCAAATGTCTGGCCGCAAAGCATTGAACTGCATTGCAAAAGCTTTGGGCAAGCGAGGCAGATCTTTGAAGCTTACACTTGCTCTTGAACGGCTTCGCTTGCGCTGACACGTCTTGCTTATTTTTTGTTACTCAAGTTACTCTTTGAAACTTTGGCAGTTTTTTTTAAAGATATCCATCCAACAGTGGCTTTGTGATTCTTTGTGATTGGAGCGACCTATGATTCCAGGTGCTGATGACCTGGAAACGCCTCCCAAGCAGTCGCGGTCCGATGAAGGTCACCTGTCCTCACAAGGCGATGGTGCCACCGTTCTGGTCATTTTAACGGAATGGAAGCCATGGCTCATAGAAATAGAATGACATATGTGACATAGATTATATACAGATTATTTGCCTATGAAAAATGGTGATTCTCCAGAGCAAACTGTTAAATTGCCAGAGAGGCTTTGGTGTACGTGATTCTGGCAAAGTTGTGGCTTGCAATACAATTTCATGGGTGCAATGTCACGGAAATGGAATGGGTGCAGGTCAACCTGGTCTGGTTTGGCTGTCCATATAATCTGATCGAATCCAATCAAATGCAACCCAGCTATCCTTTCTAGGCTGACCCAATGCAATCGAATCTATCTTTATCCAGCCTGGTTTAGTTCAAGCAATCTAACGCACACCAATGTACTCTATAGAGTCTAATCAGGCCTAACTTAGCCTATCTGTACACAGGTATGGCGATAGCTGAGGCGATATCTAAACAGCATTCATGACGCATTGCGCTGCTTTGCATTGCGTTCCACTACATTGCGTTCCATGGATTGCTTTGCATCGCATGGCATCCAAATGTGCGTCAGGTCCGACGAAGTTCCGGCGAGCGGTGGTTCAGACAGTGCGTGAGCATAATTCGGCATCAACTTTCACAATGTTCACGCCGCGTGAAGCTGATTTGGGCTCACGCGACGACAAGTTTTGATCATCTGCACCTGAAGTCTCTAGACTTCCAAGGGTTGGTTTGTTGCAACAAGGGCAATCCTTCCGGTTGTTTCATCCTGCAAGGTTGCAGCCAGGTGTCCGCTTGTAGGGAGAACCTTTGTGCCCCTGTTGGGCAGGTGCCATTAAACCCTAACCCATTGTTCTTTAGATACAGTTTGTAGGCAAGCGGACAAAGGCAAAGCGCATCCAACCTTGCCCTGGGATGTGTGGGGCAGGATTGGCTGATGTATGCATTCTCTGGGGTTGAACAAGTCACTGGACAACCAGTGCAGGTTCCCTGCAGAGTCAGCCATCCAGATTCAGTGTTTATGAAATGCCATTTCGTACAGATTAGAGCGTCTGAGGTCTACCACTGTGTCAAGATAGAAAATGGTTCGCATTGCTTCATCCAAGACACAACCCACACTGAGCATAGCCAAGTATGGCTGTTCACGACCTTGAGAAAGACTAGCGAAACTTTTGCACAGCGGAAACTGCATAGCTGCACTGTTTAAAGTTTTCTGAGCCTTCTCCATGTGATTAGTGTTCAGCGACTCTGACGTGCGAGGCACATGCAAGACATAGCCTGGGAGCTGAAAGTCTGCTGCCCAAGGGCCGACAGCTTTCGCCGGTTGCACCCATTGGATCTGGATCTTGAACACTTACCATCTCCCCTGGTAGCAATTTTAAGATCCAAATCTGTCCATGAACATTTTATATAAGTCTATGGTCACTATGGTTACTATGGTTACTATGGTCCTGCATTTGTCCTGGTTTCGGGGCGCGAGGTGGAGGTAGAGTTGGAGCAGAAAACCCGGTTGCCACCTCAGCAGTCTGTATGCAGGGCAGTCTGTCCAATTGACAATTTGATATGGCCGTTTTAGCTGACCGCAGGAGGGGTTGCAAATGTGTTTCTTGAAAGAGATACCACATATGGGTGTGTCTGAAAATGAGGTTTTACCCCAAATGACTAACTTAATGGATTTCATGGGGAAAATGGATCAGCAACCACTGGTTATGTTGCATCCATGAGGCAAAGATGTACTTTGAGATTCTTCTGCGGGTGTGTCTCTTGACACATTCTCTTCTCCAACGCATCAACCATGGCCTGACCAGGTTGCAACTCTGATTCTCGTCACTGCTTCAGCTGGACTGGCAGCATCAGGCCAGCTCTAGCAGGTTTCTTGATCGACAGACAATGGTGAAAGATATGAAAAGAGGTATTTAACACAGTAGATAGCAAATCATAATATATAATATATATTATAGGAATGATAGCGATTCTGGCTTACCCTTAGAGTAGGCCTATGCTGTAGAAGCACAGGATTCATGAATTGGAAGCAAGGACAGCAGTTTGGACACAACTGCTTCACTGCTTCATGTTTTCAAGTCCTGGGCAAAGCCTCGGGAGATCGGAAAGCACATATCAATACATACGCATACATGTATTTGCAGAATGGTATACTGGTATAGCTGTTGACGGGAAGAATGTAATGGCAAGGTAATTGTTGTAATTGAGTACCAACTTGCAGCGTACTGTCTAATGACGAAAAAGGATTGCTAATTAATCAACTTATCTATCTGCTTGAAAATATAATAGTATACAGTATATATAAACCTTCATTTATAATCATTTAAAATGGATTTTCGGATTTTCCCATATTTTCCTACGGTCTTCCCATTGAAACCTCCTAGTTCCAGGACTTCCCAGCCCATGGCCCATCTCTGCGCAGGCCAGGCACTTCGTCGTGGCCTTCGCCTTTCTCGGAAGGCGCAAGGACGTTTAGTCCGTCCTCCCTTGCCACCTTACATGGAGCCGGAGGTAGACTTTCAAAGTTGGATGCCCAGATTTTCTTTATGATTGCAGAATATTGCAGATTTACACTCTTGGCATGTCATGGCAACATTGTCTTCCATTGAAACACCCGCACGATGTGAGTCTGTTTGAGGCGAAGCTCTCGTTCGCCAAGATCCGCAGGAGCAGCTGGTCGACTCAGAACTTACCTGAAACACATTGACAGAACATGGGTTTGTCTGAAAATAGGGTACCCCTAACTCCATTGGAAAATCATCATCCATTATTAATTTTCCTATTAAAATGGCACCTTTAAGGCCCAATGACTTGTATCCCACGCAGGATGCGGCCATCTTGGTGCATCCGGCAACTCAAGCCTTGGAGGATGCAATGACCACTGACTCCCTCAGGAGACACTCGGGATATCCATTTGCCAACCAGTATGATGGATGGGACCGGATGGGACCGGATGGGATAGGGATATTTTTCATGGCTCATTTGGTCCAGTGAACCCACAGTGGTGCCAGAGAAGCTTTTGGCAGACTGAATCGACTGGTCGGAACAAGTTGTCTCGGCAAAAAGCGCCTTCTTGAAGCAGTTTTAGGATGTCTTAAGTGAGAGGTGAGAGGGTTGTGTTGGCGGACCCGCTGGGCAAATTGAACCTGGGTCATTGTAGGACCCTGTGCAAAGCCCTGGCTACCGCATCAGGCCCTGAAGTCTGATGAAGTCTCATATTTGCGCAGCAGTGGAGCGGTTAGCATCAACTCTGACAGAGCCAAACGCCATCCAATGCCAGGAACCTTTTCGCCAGCGTCAGTGTCAAGCAACCCAGTCCTACCCTCAGTGTGAATGACTTGACGAAATCAGATGTGAATCTGGCGCCCAGGACCGCACCACTCGACCCAAGATGGATACTGCACTGACCATCAGGATGGCAATCGGATCCTGGAAGATGTGCCAATAGCTGGGCTCAAAACATGCTGCCTTTTAATCTCTGCATGTTATCGATGGAGACTGTTTCAAACTGAGTTTCTTTTCACCCATTTTATGTTTGGACTTGCCGCCTACAGAGTATATTACACAATCTGAAACGGAGAATCGCAATGAAACCATTCCACTGACAGACCAGCAGCATCCAACAGCGAGTACATCCATAGCGAGGGCTCGCTGTCACACCCCTGACACTGTCATCCCAGCACCAGGGCTTTGCTTCGATACTGTGAATTGCGACACACCGCTGGTGATGTTGCGGCCTTGATTTTCTTGGCCTGTGAGAATGCTGGCCATGTCAAGTTGTCATGTTTTGGCAAGTTAGATCATGTTGAACCAGCGGACCGCCATGATCAGGACCTGACCCCAAAAGACTTCCTTGGTCGAAGTGGAACAGGAGTGAGAGTGGGCAACTGAGTCACGGCTGCGTGCACACTGCAAAGTTTTGTTTTTGGAAACACATGAGCCGTAATTTGTGCTGTTTGTCTCAGCATCGCAACTTTTGTACCCTTGGAAGCGAAGAGCACCGGTGGCAAGTGGATCAAGCCGTTTTAGGGAAAACAAAACACATTCCAAATCAAATAGAGACATTGTTATGATCATTGTTGTTTGAACACCATTACATTAAACATCATCGTTGATAGCATGATATTTACTACCTATTCCTTCTGTTGTCATTGTTATTATTGTTGTTGCTATTATGACCAGTCATTTTTTGTTTGCAGTGTTATATTATGTTATTGAAAGACGTTGTCATATGCTGCCTCCATTGTTGCCCAACCTGGCCAAGGCATTGCTACGGATGTGCCGAAACCAAAAATCGGAGGTTGCCACAGAGCTGGAAGATCGTGGAGATGATGTGGTACGAATGATTAAGGCATTCCATGACCAGGCACGGCACGTTCAATGAGTTCAATGTGCTAACAATGTTGGATCCATTTTTTGGGGATTTCTGGTAGTTCTTGAGTAAAGCTAAATGAAGCTGTTTGGTGAGCGCTGCCAGGGTGAGATGGTCTTGAAGTACTTGCCATTCTTTCGCACTGCCATCGAGAAGTCCATCCCAGCGCTCCTTAGGCTGGGGAGCTGCAAGCGAGGTCAAGACATGACCAGAGAAAAATGCCCAGTGCATCCCAGTGCAAGGCAAACGCTGGAGCCGTTGCCTCGAGTGATCAGCTTCTTGGAGCCCTACGGAGAGGTGTGAGCAATATCAGCTTCTTAGATTTTATAAGTGTCAGTGAAACGGTTTCCAGCTATACATATTGCGCGGCAGAATGAAAGCCTCCCTTGTCAGATACAGCTGAGCTTCCTCTATGAGGCAGCAAAGGATAGGGTCCTCAAGGCACCAGCTCCACCAGCTCCACCAGCTCCAGAGTGGGTTCCATGGGTCCCATCAGCCCCAGTCGGGCCGCAGGCCCGCCTCAACCAGTTCGAGCCGCGGCATTTGCTGGAGGCATGTGGGGACACCGGTAATTTGGGCGCACCCACATTCCTTCTGGTACTCAGCAAGGTGACAAATCCTGGCAGCAAAAGTTCCCCCAAAGGTTTATACAATGGTTCATCAATTTCCCCACAAACAAAAGCGATTTTGGAGGTAGGCCGAGCCCATTTTCAGGCACCCAGTTGCTAACGTTGCTTTGGAGATGCTTTGAATGGGTGCAGGTCACTGACAAGTGGGTCAGTAGGGCCCGCAATGGCAAGCTCGCGGTGATCATGGCTCACAAGGCGTACTTCATGGCAAGGTCTCTGCTCCATGATGGTTGCCAAGCCAAATCTGCACAGCACTAAATCCGTAGGCACGTGTGGTGGTACGACATGTGGCCAGTTCAAGGCTCAGGATTCAATTGTTCTTGGGCTATGGTACTTGTATATAGTTGAGGCAATGCGATTGCGAAGAATCGAACAATCCCTTGTGCTTCGACTTGTTGCAGCTGACGGATACAGATGAGTTTCCGAATAATGTGATCAAATTTCTTTGTAGTGAGCAGGGCTTGCAAGTCCGGGTTTGCCTCACAGGAGCTGGAGGGTATTCACTACTATACACCTGCTTTTCTCTGACAGAAGTTGTATTTTTGCAAACCTTGAGAATCATCAGGAGGCTGTGCTGGGGTGCTTTGTCCCCGCCTCTCCTGCCTGAGGTTTAGATATTGACCTGGCACCACCAGACCGAGCTGCCGAGACCCCAGATCCAGGTATGACCCAGGCATGTCAGGATTCCAATGTCTTCCATTCTTCCGCATCCCCAGAAAGCATCCCAGCCTTTGCACACACACACACATATATATATATATATATATATACCAATATATACATACATACGTACGTGCATACATGCGTCATATATATATATAAATACATATGTGTATATATATATTAATACACAATTCACATACACGTATTTACGTGTCCATACACACATTTCATATATATATATATACATACATACATGTATTGATATACATACACACATACATACGTATAATACATAGACATACATATACATATTGAATATGAATATCTGCTGTATGAGGTTATCATAAAATCCTTTGGTGTTTCGAGGCCTGGATGGGCATGGCTTTGTGGGGCTCTGTTTCGGAGACCACCGAAGAGGTGGAACTCATGGAGGCGGGGAGAGCCGCCCAATTTTTTTTTTATGGGAAAGGATTGAAAGGATGGTTAATTGGATGATTTCCCCATCGACAATTTCGATGGGGGCAGGATTTTGATGGTAAACATGATTGACACATGGCAATTTTGAGGATATCCTCTATTTTCGGAGAAGATCCATAATTTTCGTAGAACATTTTGATGGTATTTTGCGGTATTTCGCTGTACTTGAAGGATTGCATTCGAAAAGGAGCCTTCTACCGTCCTGCTCTCAGCATGAAACTTGAAGTGCCACCTCTACAGGACCTGCTGTCGGTTTCAACACAAGTTGAAGTTGGGTTGCTTGATAGTCGGCATGACTTGTAGTATGGAACAGATATAATGGAATGTGCATACAGACGCTATTCCCTGTGATAGTTCCGTTGCAGGGTGAAACAACCAATTGTTCCAAGCAGGGCACTGCCCTACACAGAATCCCGGTTCTAATATGGGAATCTGATGGCGCCAGCATGCAAAACCAGCAAAAGCAGGCCAACCAAGAACAATATCTTTTTGCTCCTTTTGCTTTCAACATCAGGGTGATCAAGCAAAGCCGAATCCAACATGCACAGCCCACTTTGATATTGTGGACAGTCTTTTGGTTGGATTTAGACTACTGTAGCGGCCTGACAATTCGGAAGCGAATGCACAAATGTGCCATTTCAAAGGTTTATCGTGTGTGGTGTCCCCTCATTCTACTAGGGATATGCTCTGGACGCACACACACGCACACACACACAGACACTTTTTGTTGGGAAGTTCGGAAGACCTGTCAATTCCATTATCACATATAGATATATATATATATATATGTATCACTTTCAGGTGGTCCAATCCTGATTGGTTTTGCACAAGGTGGAGACCCTGTGGAAATGCTGTCCATCGTCCAAAGACTCAGCCGACTTCAGCCGGGATGGGTCAACTCGGGACGGCTAGGGCCCAGGGCTGGGGCTTGAGGCAGAAAGAATGGCAGAAGTTCACGGACTCGATGATGAGATGTGTTGTCCTTATGGGAGACCTGGCTCCAGTGGGAGAGACCCTGTTTGGGAAAAAACATATATATATATATATGTATACACATAATTGTTACATGTAAAGAACACACATAGTCACATAGAGTATAATCATAGACAATCACAGGCAATGCTTTGCTTGCTGTAGCCTGTTGCATCACTTTCCGAGGTTTCAACTCGTTCGCTTCCCGCTGTTAGAGGCCCTTGTGATGTGAAAGCGCCAATGTTCAGTTATCAGGGCCTGCGTTGTCTGCGGCTGACGCTTCACTAAGACTCAAGACTGACACATGCGAGCAGCTTTCACTGACCTATGCAAGTGGCTTTGTAGCGAGAAGGCAAGTTACAGAAAGCAACTCGACAATTCCAAGCAATTCCTCTTGAATTTGTGGGAGGCAATGCAGAAAGCAGGTCCAGAGCGGGCAGCGGAGGCCGGGGAGCACGTTGCGATGCCATGTGATGCCATGTGATGCCATGTTTTTTTGGGTAGAAAGTTTTGAATTGGAATGGTGAGGGAACGGAGTAGCTGTCAAGATTCAAGACAATCAGATTACATCATTCTTTTGACGCATTGAGACCTCCAATCAAAGGCTTTGGCATCTCTGACCTTCGCTACTGGCAAGCTTCGAGTTCCGGAAGAGAAGGTCAGCGGTTCTGAAGGGTTTACCAAGGTAAGTTAACAGAGCAAAGGAAGACCATGGTAACAAATGGTAACTGTTGATCGTGTCATGATCTCCTTCCATTCTTGGAAGTGGCCAGGCTCGAATGGCTTTGCCAGAAAGGCTTCGAAGGAGGGTAAAGATTTGGAAGATAGGAGCCTGCTCGATTCCTCCATGATGTCAGAGTCATAGCATGGCTGCGGTGTGTTTGAGCCATCAAAAGAAGATTGAGATCTTCCAATGACAGGAGAAGACAAACCTGTAGGCAAGCTGAAGAGGCGCGTGGTGCCCTTAGACATTTGGAAGTCTGAGACTGCAACTTACGCTGCAACTTATGCTGAAACTTTTATAAACTGACCACAGGATGGGTGCCCTTTCCGTCTCATGGTATGGACCCAGGATCCAGCACCTCCACCGAGGCCCAAGGAGGCCCGACACCTAGCAAGTGATTCACATGGTGACCCAAAATGGTCAAGTGGAATCGTATGGAATCCTATTCTCTGTCCCTTTCACTGTCTCTCACTTTCTTTCAATGTTTTCTTATATTTGGAGGTTTCCTAAAATGGGGATAACTTCAAATCATCCAAATTTAAATAGGATGTTCCATGACAAAACCCATCCAGCTATTGGGGCTTGCCCCATTTGTGAAAACCTCCATCTCTTTGGACATTGGTAGCGAGGCCTTCTCGCTTCTTCTGACACGACTTATGGAAGCCTTCACTACGGTGGCGTTGGTTGCCCCAAAGTCTGACTTTCGTGATCAATTTTCGATGCTTAATATAGCTAACATAATAATAATAATGATAATAATCATAATAACAACAATAACGATAATATTAATATATATATATATGTATATGTATATATATATGTATATATATGTACATATATATATATATGTATATATAATATACATATATATATATGATATACATATATATATATATATATATATGATATACACCCATCATACGCATATTATATATATAATATATTGATATAAATTGGTGAAGGCACTTGCCGCAACAGAAGCAGGTTTCTGAAATACACATGTTCTGAAGTTTACCTTCGTAGGATTTACATAGGATTCATGTGTGCAAGGCCATTGCTGAACCTGGAAATTGTGCTGGAAAGATGGGCTTGGCTCTTGGTGGATGGGGTGGCTATGTCATGGCATCGCTTGCATCGCCGGCATCGCTTCCAGTGACGCTTCCAGGTGGCCAAGAACTTCCAGTTGGAGAAGTGCGAGAAGGTGCAGCCTGATGCAGACTGGTGCAGTTGAAGGATGTCGAAGGATGTTGAAGGGTTCAGTAGCAAAGCGGATCAGCAGATTCGAGACCAGAAGAGGTTTTCAGAGGCTTCATGCTGTTTCTTCCTGAATACACGCTAAACCCTCCGGTAATCAAAAATGGCAATGGAAAATCCTCATTTATAGAATATTTTCCCATTGAAACATATTAAAACCATCCATTTATGGGAGATTTCGCAGCCAGCCATGATTGATGACGCCGGAGGACTTTACTCATTGTATTCATCTGATTACATCCCCATTATATATTATATTCCCACTATATGCCCATTATGCGTACCTTTTCGGGTACCGCAGCTCAACATTTTCCAATGCTCCACCCGCTCTTTTTTTTCCTTCTGCAGGTGACCAGGGACATCATGCTCCAGCGCCTGGTTACTGAGGCAAGGCTAGGGATTTAAGCAGCAAAAATGGTGATGTGATGGGAATATAATGGGATATGTGTACATATATATATAATATATATATGTATACATACGCACATACTGCATGCATGCATGCATACAGACAGACAGACAGACATACAGACAGACATACATACAGACAGACAGACGTACGTACGTACGTACGTACGTACGTACGTACATACATACATACATACATGTATACATGTATACATGTATATATGTATCTATGTGATGGGTTTTCAGCACGCCATTTTTCAGGACAATCTGATGGATCCGACGAGTGGTGAAGAAAGTCTGGCAACGCTGGCTGAAAGCCCTTCAATTCTGTTCCGACCTCGGCTTGACGTCCTCACAGAATTTTAAGCACAAGGAGATGTGACTGAGATGTACCTCATTAACACAAAAAAGAGCGCCAGCACTGAGTCGACTCAGTCGACATAATGGTTTTAGGCCTGGCCCACTTGCGAGATGTAGTTCTCACTTGATATCTTTGGGATTGTGTCGAACTCAGCGACTCAGAGGACAAAGCGGCAGAAGTTGTGGCTACGACTATTTCACAAGTGCCACACGAAAGCCATGGCTATTCATTGTGAGGCCAGGCCATACATTGGCCCCAGCAATTGACTGGTTGTTGAGTGAGCCGGTCCGACCCTTGGATATGTGTACTGCAGGCATCCCAGGTATCGTCACTGTGTGCGGGGTTTCAGGCTGGCTGGTCCGAAAAAAAGGCCTATCCTGAGATGGTGGATCCTCAGGACGTTGCCGAGTTCGTGTATCGGCAAAATCCTTTGGAGATGTATCACATATCTGAGATATCTGAGATATCTGAGATTTCATACGTATATGATCATATGATATTTTGTCAGATTGTTGGTTACAACTGCACTGTTAGTATCATTGGATATTTGCAGGATGACAGACTGACAGCTGTTCTTCTCAGGTGTTGGGGCTTCTGGGGGAACCATGGGGAACCATGACTTGTTCCTTTGCGATTTCTCCAGGATGCGACTGCAAAGCTCGAGCAGGCCATGCTGGCGAGGCGTGCGGCCACGACCAGGTTCACTGAGCGGTCTCTGCCACTGCTGAGTCACGATCCTAGTTCACCAATCCCATCCGTTCATCTGAACCACCCAGAAATCATGGTTTGGTGATGAAAACGATGAAATCACATATTTGGGACCATAAATGGTGGTGTTTACTGGGGGAAAGGGATTAGTCCATTTCTGCATCAGTCTGAAGACGATTGAACCTTTTTTTTGATCTCGCGACATATCGGGATAACATCCTCAGGTCACCTCTGGCCTGACGAGCAACGAGAAGGCGAGTGATGTGGTGAAGCACAATAGATCGCAAAGAAGAATGGGTCCTGTCCACACCGTAGCTCCATACAAACGAAAACCGTGGAATCTCCATGAACCTCCTGCGCTCTTAGCTTTGTGGGCAAAGGCCAAGACAGCTGGAACTTGCCAAGGGCTCAGTTGGCACCGGAATAAGATCGTTTGTTTGAGATGTGAACTGGCAGGGTCACAGGATTGCAATCCATCAATATCATCAATCCTTTTTCAATGATTTTCAGCAGTGCAGAGTGATGTAGAGAGCATTTCTAGCAACGGCGACCAGGTTTCCTCTACGAGATGCAGATGAGGTCCTTCGCCTTGTTGGCCCCACACAGGACCGAAAGCAGAACAGGCGACACATTTGCTGTGCTTTGTCTTGCCAGTTTGGGTTCTGTGCTGGAAGTAATTCGACATTTAAAGATTTTAAAGTTCAACTAACGTGATTGGAAATGGCTCCATAACACTTGACATTTGAAGCTCTGAAGTTATCAGGAGCGGGAGGAGGATCAGAAAATCCGTCAGGCAGTCTACTGCATGATGCCAGCATCATTGCTTCTTGGAAGACCACTTCGCTTTCACAGTTCTCCTGCAGCCCTTGCCCCTTGCTATGAAGGCAGATCTGGCTGCCAATCAACTGTTGCAGTGGATGGCTCAGTTGTATTCGCGGAGAAGCTAGCCCTTCAAGCATACAATTGTCAGAGGACACAATGAAGGAAAGATCCATCAATCCAGTCGTTGCGGAATAACAAATGCAAATGGTCCTCGCGTGCTCTAGCATCCTCTGACCAACTTATTATCAAACTGGCAGCATTACCAAGGCGCCTTGCTGTGCAGATGATATTCCCAGATTTGCAAGCGGAGCTGGAGTTTAGCATGCGTCAGCTGCTCAGTTTCATTTTCGTTTCAAGCAACTGGCTGCCGAAATTATCAATACAACAGCAGCACGGAGCCAATCTTAGACCGAATAATTATATGAATCGCAGCATGCACATGCCGGCTCAATGATTAGGTGAATGGCGGGAGAAGCAGCCTGAAACAACCTTGAGCACTCTTGTGGCAGCGAGCTTAGCAAGGAGAACTCTGCATGCGGCTTTAGAATTGATTTCTCGCACCAGCTCTCAAATGATTTCATCCCGGTGAAGGCATCCCATGGTTTTTCAGTATTGTTTGGATAGCGAAGCACACTGGCAAAAGCCAGAGGAACGCAATGATCCAACTGCAACAGACAAGGCCCCTTGGTTATTGAAGGCGGCAAAGATGTGTGCAGATTCAGGCAAGGAATGCTGGCCCGTTCATCCTCCATGCCTTTTCCAAACTTTTACTGTAGTTAGAGTTAGATATTACTATTCACTCTTGTTCATCGTTGTGTCCTGGAATTCTTCCAGCACCAAAAAGGCATGCCTGGTGATGAACCTCCAGGAGTGTTGTCTGGGACTGAAAGTTTCAGTTGGCAGCGAGAGTATGGGTGACGCTCTGCCTGTGATGTTTCTCAAACGAGGGCACGATCCATTGGTCTGCTGGCCAGAACAATGAAGATGGAAGAGATCAGCGTTGACCTAAGCTGTAGATGTAGAAAGCCCATCAAGACACGCTGTCAAACGAGGTGCGGTCGTATGCTTCGCATCCCGTTCGGATAATTTTGGTATATTTGTGTAGTATTGAATATTGTTTTGATTCACTTTGTGATTGCATCAGTACTTGGAAGTGGTTCAGACAGATTTTGCGTTCGAGAATACGTTGCCACATGGCCTCCCAAGGTCTGCTGTCTGCCGAGTGGGCTCTTGGCCCTTTCGAGCAAGCAGATACACGTCCGGACCTTGGCCGAGAAAGAAAAAACATCCTGTGAGCGGTGTCAGCTCCATGGAAACTTGGTGTTTGTGTGCAGAACATTATCAAATTGAGCGCATACTCTTGACATCTCTTGACCTTTTTGTTGTTAGGATGGGATCTCTTTTGGATCCGTTTTCGATGTTTGACAATACTTAGTTAATCGTAACGAATCGTAACAGCTCTTTTTCGGATCTGGCCCAGGTGGTGAAGCAGTCGACCTGGTATCTTCATCCTGCGCACAGGGTGGGGTGGCAGAGGCCACCGCTTTCCCAGCCGATGTCGGGAAATTTATTTGAAACGGAAATGGATGGAAAATTCGAGGTGATTTGACATATTTGACCGGCAAAAGGGAACATGATGGAAAATGATGGAAAATGATGATCGACCGGATGGGAAACATCAAACCATATCAAACCAGAATTTTCGATTTTCAGCCAAAGCCCAGAATTTAGAGGACTTCGTCATTTTGTGCCGGGCTTTTGCAAAGTATCTGCATATCTTGCAGCAACCGAATGACCGAAGCGCAGGGCATCGTTTCTGATGCTTGCTCCTCTTGGCTTGAAGCCGGCTGCACCCCTGGGTCATTGGGAGTTGAGCTTCTTGGCCACGGCAGGGTGGACTTTGATCTGACACTTGCTGTAGAGTCAGGCAAGAGATCCATTACGGATTGTTTCATGCAAAATTAATAAACATGTTTGGAACCTCTGGAACCTTTGACATTGCATTTTTTCTCTAGATCAGATTACAGTATGGCATCATTGGCTCGTTTTCAAAATTATGGCCACCAAAATGACTGCTGCAAAGCCACTAGTCTGTAGGCCAGGCTCAACCCATGGATCCACAGGTCCGCATTGGCTCATGTTTCCACAACAACTGTGAGGTGTATCCCTCCAATTTTGCTTTCAGAAGCACAGTGGACGAATTGGTTGCATCCAATCTGAGGCTTGCTGAACAATCGCTCCTGGCTTGGGCTTCACCCCTAGTTGCCTGTTTTATCCTAGATCCAGAGGTTGGCGCCAGATCAAAATTTGAAGGTATTCAGATTATTCAGTTGATTTCAAGCTTGGAGCAGGAGCGCGATGGTGTTCACGACCAAGGAACTCCATGGGGACTGACAGAGTCAAAGCAGTATTTGTGAATGGAGAGCAACTGGTGATGTTTTATTCACCAAACTTTAGAATTGGCATTTTAGAATTGGAATCAAAGCCTCAGAGAAGCTGCACAGGAGTCGTACATCTCCGACAGGCTGGGGGCCAAAGCACATGCCACTCCAGGTCACTTTCGATAGAACCACAAATGTTGTTAACAATGTCGTTATGAGTTATGAGGTTATCACCGTTATCACCAAGCATTGTTGATGTGACTGGTTTGAACTTTCATGCCCAGCTGTGAATTTTCAATAGGTTTTGGTGCACTCACCTTGAGGCTCAGCAGTACCTGGAGCAACAGTTGGCGCTGGTCTGCCCCGCAAGCCCTGCGCTGCCCCAGTCCGCACTAAGAACCTGTGGATGTGGCTGTTGCATTTGTAGCCATTTCACAGCGGAATTGATCAAGCAATACTGGGGCGCCTGCATTTGATGTTTCCAGCAATTCTACAGATGTAAAAGATAACATACTTGAAGAATAATATGATAGAAAGAACATAATAGAGGATAGAACCCGGAACCCGCCTTTCCACATTGTGTTCGCCAGCAGTCAGAAACGACAGCATGTGACAAGGGTTGCCCAATGGATTCTCCAACGCCGCTCCACCACTTCAGCTGCCCTCCTTTGAAATTGAAGCTGCAGGCCAAGGTTTGAACATGATCATGTTGACAATAAATCAATTTCATCAAATGCTATTGAATATTATCGAAACATATTGAAACTCTTAAAATTGGGTAGCCACAAATTTGATGGTTGATCACCATCACCATCACCATCAGCATCAGCATCATCATCATCATCATCATCATCATCATCATCATCACCACTCCCACTAAAATCACAGTTTCTGGGAATACCCATTTTCAGACACACCCTCACCATCAATTTCATTCATTTGAGCTTGGAATGGAACATGCAGAAGACTTTTGCAGGATATCGAGGCAGAGGAGAAAGCTGATGATGTTTGCTTCTCGGCTGTGCTTTTGTCGCTCATTGCTTCAGTGTCATGGTAGTGTGCTGAGTGATTCTTCACGCTGGGCAATGTGCTCAGACTGCAAACATGGGAATCTGGAATGCTCCAACAGGAGAAAGACAGGCTACACATCGCGACGCTGGCTGTGTTTCTTTCCGATCAGGTTCACCTGCATCGTTGAGCTCGCAGTACCGAGTTGTGCGTCGAACTGCTGCACAGTCTCTCAGACACCTTTGGCGAACCGCATCACGCCATCATGCGCCGCAGCGATACCGGGCTTATGCGAAATTGCTAGCGACGATGCTCGAAGTCGAGTGCATCGCGGTTCCTAGCTGCATAAATGGAGTCAAACACTTTGTCGACCGTTGAGTCATGGATGGAATGGGCACAAGCAAGAATTGAAGCTCTGAAGTTCCACAATGAGGTCAGCTTTGAAGACTGAGTCGCAATATACATCAGTATCAGTATTACCACAAAATATATCAATATACCATGACCCGTAGACTGTAGACTTTGACGCAGGTCTGTGAGACCAGCTCCTCGGGTTTTCAGTGGTTGTTTCCCCGGTGGCCTGGAACAAGAGATCCAGACATCAGGGCGGACGTGCCGCCTCTTTCGCGGGGAAGTTGCTGCGGTGCTGCAACTGGACAGGGAAACGGAAGCGAGCAGTGCTTACCGACAGATTCCTGGCACAGAATCCTACAGAATCATGACATGATCATGGCAAGTTGCATGTAGAACTGTTGACAAACAAGCACAATTTCAGACTTATACTGCTTTGAAACTTTCAAGAATCGCAGAGGGAGTTCCGATCGCTTGTTGTATTTGCTGGGTGTTATCTTGAGCATCACCGGAGGATGGGTCTTCCAGCAATAGAAGACCTGTCAGCGCTGGTTGAGCGTCATCCTTGCTACACAGCCAGCCATTTGCAGTCCATTGACATCATGGGGCATCTCACACTGAGGCCGGCTGTTGAAATTCATGAAATCCATCCATTCGGTTTCCAATTCATCTGCGTTGGACCCTGGTTTCCCAGGAGCATGGCTGTGGCGCTTGGTAGCAACATGTTCAGAGGGAGCAATAGCCAAGTGCCAGCCTTTTGGCTTCCTCCTTGGGTTGAACATCCAGCTCATAGTAGCGCCGCTTGCGACACAACCGCTTCGCTTTCATGGTACCATGCCCCGCCTTTGCCTCGACTTTCAAGCCTTCTGCAGAAAGGTCGGGGGCTGCGGCTGCAGTGCCTGGACTCTGGACGAATACATACATCTGGTGTGAGATTCCACAGAAACTCATGGAACAATATGAAACATAGAGGAATTCACAGGAATTCATTGCTGTGATAGACCCATTTTCAAACATAGGAGTGGCACCAAAATTTGCAGGCTGGGTGATCAACCTTGGTGCTGGAGATGGCTCATGCGCCTATGACACGTGGCTGTTGGATCTATCCTTGGAATGTAGGACCATATCATAATTCCTGGGGATATTTGTTTGCTTTTTACATGGACCTCGCACATGTCAGGTAAGTATCCCTAATTTGAGTACCTGGTCTCTGAGATGAAAAGTTGTATTCGCATCAACATGTCCAGCTTGGCATCCCAGGATCTTTCGAAGGAGGATGGCCTGGACAATGACATCTACAGGGTAAGCGGCTGTGGAAAATTCATGCCCGGCCTGTCTTTTTCTGACATGGCAGGCGGATGATCCAGCAAACTGTCTTCTGCAAGAAGGATTTGCTGGGATCCTGTTTGAAGGTGGCCTCGTTTGTGATTTGCAAGGCAGTTGAGAACCACATTTTTCGAATTGCGACTTGCAATTTGATTTGGAAACTGCGGCAGAGAAGTTTCTCCAAACCCTTCTCTTCTGGGAGGCGACGGGACCAAGATCGCAAAATTGTCGCAGGCCAGTTGCGGCACCTCATGTGCACCAACTCTTGATGTGAGTGATCTTCCCTGTATGTAGACTGTGAGTCAAACATTTGCACTGTATTTACTTTGGGATGTGTGGAACAACCTGTTTGCCTTTGGTGACCCCATGCCCAAATATGTGCAAAAACTGCAAGTCCTGCTGTGCGCTGCGCTGTTGATCTCCTGAAGGAGTTCGAGGGCAGGTCGGATGTCGCAGTGGTTAATGCCGCCACAGACCCAGAGCAGGCTCTGAGAGTTTGGTCATTGTTTCCTTGGGGTTGAAAGCAGCTCCTCAGCTCACTTTGCATTGGAACTTGCAGCAACTGTATCCGACATCTAGTTCTAGCTAGCTTCTCGAGTCTGGAAGAGGTCGCTGCTTTGGTTTCCGTGTTCCAATCCAGTGCCGGGGCTCAAGGATTCTGCAAGCATGTGAGGAGTTGCTTCAGACTGTTTGTCCAGGTTCCTGTACACTGATCTCATTGGACTCATTGGGTTGGTTTGGGTTTTACAGAAAAAACATACATGTTTCTCCTTGGCAGCGCCCTGAGGACTGCCTCCCGTGGAGCCCGAGTTGCTGAAAGCCTCCAGCTCGAAAGTCAACCAGAGAGAGAAGCTGTTCAAGTGCGAAGTGGATCATTGTTCTGTGAAATCATTAGGGAAGCGCCAAGCGCCAATTCACCTCAAAGAGTTGACTTGAGCCACGCAGGATTCTGTTGGCGCTGTCTGTGCCTAGGTCGACTTCGACAACTGCGACTGCTGCTTTTTGGAGGTTCTGTTGCAAAGTGGATTACGACCACTGCACCTGCACGTCGAGGCAGTTCCAAATCCGGCAGTGATTGGGATGTCCAGGGACAGATGCTATTTAATCTATTTATATATATTATGTGTATATATATATATATTTGGCATTGTTCAAACATGTGCAAACACGCTCCATGGTAGCAACTGTGAACATCAGGAAGGCTTGTTGATTTTGGTGTCCTGGTTAAGCTTTTGGGTCCTGGTTAACAGCTGGCAATCTTTGGACGACTCGCTACGGCAAAGTGCAGGTGAGCTCCTTCATTCCTCCACCCTTGGTGTACCGTCCGACTGCATTCGGTCAGTCTATAGGAGAGCTGTCGTTGGCCTTGACATACCTTGATCCTTTTTTTCTTACCCCGCTTACCATCTGAAACATGGATGGGTCCGCCCGAATTCAATGGAGGTTTTCATGGGAACATTGTCTATAAATGGAGGATTTTCCCTCGAGTACATAAAATCAAGAACAAGATACGAGAAGCTGTTCCAGTTGTAGAACCATATCATGTTTGGCCTTGCTGAGGACAAACATTTAGGGATTCAATGGGAGATGCTGGGAATGGTTGTGTAGTTGTGTAATGTCAGACCCACAAGATGGCGATGTCTGTGCACAGCAGGCCCAAGCCATGTCAACATCTATAAAGGATGGGAGGTGAGCACGTGTTTGGTGTTTTATGTCTGGATTCTGTAGTCAGGGCTTCATTTCAACAGCACACTCAAAAGCCTGTGTTCCAGTGGACACAGTGGACACAGGAGACTCTATGTTGGAGCTTGGCATGGAGCACGAGTTGAGAGGGCACATGATGCACTGTTCCTCAAGCCCAGCTCAACTGCTAGCCGCAACGCATGTCACTGGCATGATGAATCCCAGACTCTTCACTTCCAAGTGGTTCCAAAACCTTGATTCTGAAAGCTCAGGTTCTCTGTCAGCATATGCAGAAATGCTGCAACCACTTGGCTACAAGCTGGTGCTGCTCTCAAGAAACACTTTGTATATACTATATGAAACATTTATTTTAAGGGAAGATGTCACATTATAATCATTATGTATGTATATAATATATATAAATTATATAAACACACACATGCACATATCTTTTGCTTGTTTTCTGCATACATGGCGATCCCAAACTTTTTGGACTGGACTAGACATGCATCGCTGCGTGACAAGCCTTGGCTTTAGGTGCGCCTCATCCTCCACGATGCGATCTTTGCCCAGGAGACAGTGGTGTCAAGCAGCGAAGATCCCACCCTTTGGAGGGAGATAACAGACATGGAAGCCGCATGGTGTGGGGCTCGGTTCGATGGAACATGATACCCTTCATCCATCTTCATGCATTTTGTCGCTGAGTCTGAGTAACCACCTTTTGTGATGGATTTTGGTAAGGTTGTGAATGCAATCCTTCTTCCCACTCCGAGAACAGCCGCAATAGCTCCAACAGCCATGCCACGTTCCTCAGGTTCGGATCCTTTTTCTGCCACCCCTTGCGCTCGGCATTGACCATAGAGATGGAGTATACATCGCCTCCTGTCACGATTTCATCATTGGAGCTGAGTGTTTATTTTTCTTTCAAGAGCAGCATTTGTTCTTCAATCTATGGGCTAGGTAACATGGCCGATAATGGCCTACTTGCAGTGAAGTGGCTTTAAGGAGATTTCTCTACGACTATCGGCTATGGAACAGTCCAGAGATTGCAGCTGACACGCGCCTCTCGCTCCCCAAAAAGCAGTTGTGTGGCCTTGCAACAAGACTAAAACGTGCATGTAGCAGCTTGGTCTTCCACAAGTGTCAAGTGGCTGCAACCGAGGCCTTCAATATTTGCAAGACTATCTCGATCGGTGGCAGAAGCCCAGAGCAAGCTATGTGCTTCGAATTGCTGGAGAACAAAGTAGACTTTCTGTGTTGTGTGACCACGTCGCTATATTATATTGTTTAGTCATTACTGGTGTGGTGCACTAAGCTTTGGTTGTCAAGGACGTTGTGCCAAATTATCCTCACACTGACATACAGTGACTGTATTTCTCTTTTTTGTGCCCAGCAAAAAGGGAACAACTCCCATGCCATCTCAATGGCTAGAGGTTTGATTGGAAGCTGAAATCGAGTGTCTCTGGTCTATCTTCAACCCTGCGCAGGGCATGCTTTCTACAGCCCCATCCATAGAGAGGCGCTTGAAGACTGCCACTGAAAGCCCTGGGCCCAGTAGTCAGTAGTCGCGATTGGTTCGCAAGGTCAGAACAGCTGTCTTTCAAGCTCTGTCAGAAACCGGACAAGATGAAAATGCGTTGAATGATGCGCAATGCGCATGACAGTCCAGTCAGCTGACTCTGCCTTCAAATTCTTCCAAAGTAACAGAAAAAGGGTGCCACATCATGCCACATCAGCATTTGAAGTTGGATGGAACCTGCCTGAAATGCTAAGCAAGGATTGGTTGGTTCAATCAGCAGTTTGTGGCCTGACAAAAAACAAATGCAGTACTGCTAGTGTTTGGCAACGAGCCCAACAAGCAGCCTTTGAGGTCTTGAGGTGCTGATCGGAGCAATTGATGGAGTGGCACCATCATTGGCTCAACTGAATAGGGGTCGAGAGGCCAGCGACATGTGAAACGTGAAATGCTGCTCTTACTGAGTGTATAAAAAGCAGAGCAACTCAACATTTTCATGCCAAGCCAGAGACGAAACTTGCCATACTGTGTTGCTGGCAGGGCATTTATTCCAAGCTCAGCTACACAGGACCATGCGATTTGTTCAGCGGCCCTGAAATTCATAGTTTTCTGGCTCGTGCGGATTGACTCGCAAGACTCATATCCTGACTCCTTGTATGTTACTGCCTGGTTCTTCATGTTTTTCTTGGCAAGATGTTTGTTTTGCAATCTCAAGGACATCTCCTGACAGCCTGACAGCATGTTCTTGAAGTATCCCGGTAGGACGAGCTGCTATGATCGATGCAGTGGCCAAAGCATGGTCTGCGGTTCATTTCTCAGTACTCACGGGACTCATGGGACTCATCAGACATTGTTGGGATTTGTTGGGTAATTTCACCCAAGTGTTGAAATGCTGCAGATTCAAAGAAAATCCAAGTTGACACATCCATAGTTCCAGCCCTGAGGCCATGCCTGGCCTCACACCTGGGGTGGCAGCTGCGCACTTTGAGGAGTGGTTGCAAGGCAGAACTGCAGAGATTCCAAGAGGAAGAAATTCGAACTGTAACATGCTGTAACCCCTTTCTGAAGTTCCATGAGAATAGGCCCCGGAAGAAAGGAAGGTCCAAACTGTTCAGTTCAAGCGTCGCTTTTTTTTTTGTGGCTTGCTGGTCAAACGTGAAGGCTGGCTGGTAGGAAGCGTAGGAACAACGTTTGAGCATGAAGCAACTTACAGTCCGTGTGCTTTGGCTGGATGGTGCTGCGTTTGTTCAAGGCTATACGGGTCGACGGTCCATGGTGGAAGACGTTGCCTCAGCAGGGCTGCAGGAGAGCAGCAGAATTTCGAAATAATCCAAGTGTCGAAGCGGCCAAAATTGAGATTGCAAATCCTTCCCAAAATATTGACAGCCCCATTCATTGAAAAGCTTCTTGAAGATTTGCCTTGCAAATGTAAACGTGTTCTTTGACTTCACTGGAAGGATTGCTTAACTGTTTTTACGCCGGTCGGTGTTTGAGCCAACCTGATCAATCAACGAGGAAGCCATGGAAGACATGAGAGTCGCGAGTGACACTTTCCAGGAGTTAAAGTGGAACCTGCAAATGAAGCTGGATGCAACTTTTGCCGACCAACAGCGAGGGCCCTAGCCACTAAGGTTGTTCAAACCTGTCTGACAGTTGTGCGGTAACAGAACCTAGAGGACAGACCTGGAGTTATATTCAACAAGGCACGAACTAGCGCACGTGCATCAGCCAGCCCTAAGGTCAGAAGCATATTCTTCTCCATCCTTTCGCCTTGAGGGAGTTCGCAAAGTTCCATGGTGGTTCCGGCAGGTTTTTCCTAACTCCATACCGGAGATGGGCCACATGCAATTTGTGCTGTTTGTCCTTGATGCAGACAGTACGCCTGATTTCTTCCATCATATTCCTCAACCCTTCAAGGAGTGCACAAACATGCCCCATCCATCACCCTTACTTATATTACTTTACCTCCTTGAGTAAAAACATCCCAACAAAGATCATTATCATTCTTATCATCATTATTATGATAAATTATTATTATTATTATCACTACGATATACTACGATTATTATTCCAAACACAGAGTTCCACCAGTTGCCAGCAATCTGGTGGTCATCACATGTTTTGCCAGGTTTGTACCAACTTCAGTCGTGAAGGAGGCATTTGCAGAAAGGCCCATTGGTTTGAGGTGCGCCTTGGGAAGCTCAGGAACTGTCAGGTGAACAGCAGTGCGGAAGAGTCACCTGCAAAATGGCATGGTGACCTATGATGACCCCAGATGGGCATACCCAGGTTGATTTGTGAGATATGTACATCTATGATATATAGATAATATAATGATATATACATATATAATATACATATATAATATACATATATAATATACATATATAATATACATATATAATATACATATATAATATACATATATAATATACATATATAATATACATATATAATATACATACACACATACATACATACATACATACATACAGACAGACAGACACACACACACATACATACATACATACATACATACATACATACATACATACATACATACATACATACACATATATATATATACATATATATATACATATATATATACATATATATATACATATATACATATATATATATACATACATATACATATATATATACACATATATATACATATACATATATACATATATATATATATACATATATACACGTATAAATATATACATATATATATACATTGTATATAAATAGTTACATACATAATATTATGTACATACATATATAAATAGATACATAGATACATATACATATATTCATAAATTCATATATATATATATTTACACATGCCACGCTCGCAGATTTTTCGTACAACCAAATCCATGGACTTCTCTTCTCTTCTCTTCTCGTCTTGTCACTCCTCTTTTCTCCTACCCCTGCTTCTTACACCTTGTCTGCCTCTTCAAATGATGAGTTCGAAAGAATGCCAGGAAAAAACCGCCTCCGAGTCAAGGCTTGGAAAGCCTTCAGCGACTGTGGGATCTTTCGGTTTTTGCCAGCCGATTGTTTGTAGGCATCACCTTCGCGATATGATCTACCCTTGAGGGCTTTTGTCCAATGTCCCTACATGGCAAAGTCCTGTTGCAATCAACCAATTCCAGTGAACCAGGGAACAGTTAGGTCACCCTTAGATCCACCTGTCCATTTGTTCGTCTAACCGCTTGATGGAAGCAGCTGCAGGCCCTGGCTTTGTGAACTCCAAGGTGGCCATCGAGCAAGCTCAGGTTCTGCAACCAGGGAATTGGATTTGTCTGGACATCGGAGATAGTAATTACCCCAAATAAACATAGAACAGTAACCTGCCTGTAAATAGGGAGAACACACTTTTCTATGCTATCTTTTTTTGGGTTGCTTTACCCGGAAGTTTGATGGTTCATCATCATTTTGATGCTTCACACGGCAAATTTTGCGATGACAGACATAGGTGGATCAGGATTTGGATAGTTGCACTGGCAGTTTTCCAATATTGCAAGATCTGGCAGGAGAAGAGCGGTGGGCGATGTATGTACTGCGGTGGCAGCTGGAAGTTGGCTCCGAAGCTCGTTTTGCAGAGTTACTGAGAGATAGAAAGGAAATGTATGAAAATGTATGAAAATGCATGAAAATGTATGAAAATGGTGGTAAACCCAAAAATCAATCCCCAATTTTGGATGAATGCCAATGAATGCCACTGGTTTCTGGCAAAATGGAGCAATGGTTTCTGGCTTGACCACGATACAATTTCGGGACCCGGACTTGACCTGAGGAGATACTTCTGGCCCTATGAGCTCGGTGGTACGGAGCGCAACGGACAATTCTTTGCCAGTGGTTGTTAGATGTTGTTGTCAGTTGTTACATAAATTACCTTCAAGACATTCAAGAGATAAAGATGGAAGGAGTGAAGATGCCTGTTTTCATCCCCAGGTGATGGTTTCGACTCCCAGCTGGTTTCAGGAGTTGGTTTCAAACCTTTGCGGAGCTTGTGAACTCTGTAATGAGATGGCTGACGCACTTGGCCCGAGAAGGCCACAAGCAGCCAGACAGAATCTGGTGCTCCTGCCATTATTCCACCTGTAGACAGTCATGATTATACATACATTGTTGTGCACACATTTTGGTGAAGCAACACCATTGGCAAATTGGTACATATTATGTTTTATTCATGATTATACATAATACATAATACATAATTATACATGGTACACTGTACATTATACATATACATGTGCATTGTGTATATATATATATATATATATGTATTGTAATGTATAGACATCGTTCCATGCTGGTCAGGTGGGGTGAAGTCTTGTCAGCAAAACCAGAGGAGGCTGCGGAGGCAGTGCCGAGTACTTGTTTTCCATTGAGGACTTTGGCACTTTGGGTATCATGGAACATTTCTTTACAGACACAGAATTACATATACATACATGGGTATGTGTATATATATACACACACATATATATATGTATATATATATATACACATACACATATATATATATATACACACATACATACCATACCATACCATTACATTACATTACTTTACATTACATTACTTTACATTACATTACATTACATTAATACAGAATATACACATGTTACACATGTCACATATGTTACACATGTTACATATGCATATGAATATATATATATAATTCATGTAGACATATACATGAATACATGTAATATTTCATGTCATTAAGCTAGGATTGCAGCTGATCCACTGGACATTTTGTGGGGGGAAAAATAAGCCCTGTTCAGGTATGGTGGGAGGCGCAGAAGAAGGCAAACATGTTTGATGCTCAGATCTGTTTTTTCTTGGCCATGACGGGCCATGGCAATCGCTTGTGTTTACAGTGGCTGAGGGAAACGGTGAGTTTTCTGAACCCAAGAAATCGGCCAGCCTCTTGACGCCGCACAACTTCGCGAGCTAAAAAGATCGCGGGATGGGGAAGTGTTGCGAAGCCAGGTTTCACACTGCGTGTGGAAGAATGACACTTGCCACCCAGGTACACCTCGTCACTGTGGCGTTAAAGTTGTCGAGATGAAATCCACAGATTGTGATGGCATCCAACTTGCAGTGGATCAGTTTCACCTGGCAACTTGTTGGCTCGTAGGGTGCAGGAGATTTAACCAGGTCAACAGCTGAAGACAACGTAGCTACTAAGTTACTAAGCAGAGAGTAATTTACCATTGAGAACATTACACAATTCGGAGCCATGGCGAATTTCATGGATGAGCTGGCTCCAGGTTCTCGCCTGGACAACCCAGAGATGACCAAGTGATTGTGGCCAAGTTATATAGGAACAAATATATACATGCCTATGTATACATACACAATATACAACCGCATATACCTATATATATATATATATCTATATATATAATATCTCTATACATATATATACATATACATACATACATACATACATACATACATACATACATACATACATACATACATATATATACATGTACATGTTATATTGCCAATAATGCATATGACATATAATGCGTATCTACAATTCTGAAATACAGTGCTAGATCCGGGGTCAGAGCCTAGGGATCAGATGCCCAGGCCAAACCTGGCGGGATTTGTGCGACAAGGAGAAGCCAGCGGTCGGAACTGATGCTTTGCTCACAGGGATATGGAGGACTGCTGATCCGCTTGGAGGGTTCACTGTTTTTCAATTTCGATGCCTTAAATCCCCTTCTGGTTATGGTTCTCCATGGTTCTTCGTTTGATTTGAGCAGCGAGGCTGGAAAAAGGCTTGTATGAGTGGACACTTTTTTTAAAGTGGGATGACATGAAACTGCACATTCAAGTTGGCCCAATGATGATTTGATGCAACCACTCAGCTGCCTTAGTGCCAGAATGCACAGGGAAGCCATCGTCGCTGCGGTGACAGTCGAGAAGGCCCCCAGGAATGGAACTTTGTTGTGGACGGTTTTCACACGCTAAACAAGAAAGGATGTAATTAAGAAACAACATTAAGCGGGCAGCACAAACATCATGAAAATTTGCCTATTCGCTGTCCATAAAATTGACGAAGGCTATTGGTGTCTTTCTTGGTGACTCATTTGGGCATCATGCTTCTTTGATAGATGTCTTTCAAAGGTCTCAGCGAGTGTCGTTTGACAGAAAGATGGTTTCTCTTGATATTGATATCTGTATTTCGACTTACAGCAAGCTTCAGTTTTGCCTGAGCGAAGGCTGGACGTGCTGGGCGTTATGCAGATGGGCCAGCAGGTCAAGTCATTGATTATCTCATGGAGTCTGGTGCCCTGGGACTCCCCTGGGACTCCTGGACTTGTCCCAACCAAGCTGGACTGAGGCGAGGCTTTAGCAAGTTCTCGGCATCTGCTGAGAAGACGGAGCAAGCTGCACATGAGGGACGGATCCGTCCAACAGGTGGGCCTCAGGGGATCTCATGGGATTTCAGGGGCCCAGAAAGATCTCGAAACGTGCCAAGGTTTGGGTCAAAGCAGATCCTTCGTTCACTGACTCTGATCATCTCTGATCATTCACAGTTTGTGGATTTTTTCGGATCTTTCGTAAGCTGGTGGTCTTCCAGGCGGTGGAGGTGGCGGCGGTGGCAGTGACGGAAAGTTGGACCCATAGCCTTCCCAATGTTCGTGCTGACACATCAGTGGGTGAACTGGGAAACACCATACTGCCATAAACTCCAAAGTCCATGGATGCGAAGCTTGAAGTCTGCTCTCCAAATGAGGCCAGTCTGTGCGAAGCCCAGTGGGTTCGGGCACTGTGCAGCATGGCAAAGGTTTCTGCGCCAATTTGAGAGGCTTTTTGTTCAATTGAAAGGTCTTTTGCTTCGTGATCTATAGGATATTATAGGACTGATCATGAAATTCATGAATTTTCGATTTCATTTGCAACTGCTTTGACCCGGGACCTTCCTGTGGGGGGCTTTCAACCTGAGTTTGGAGGTCCTCATGGTCCCACCTGCTATCGCAAGAATCCGGAGCACTTCAAGGCTCCGCGAGCCATTGCCGGGTTGGAATGGTGATGACTTGGTCATTTCTGATATTTCTGGCTATACCCCGACTGTACCCTGATTGTGCCCTGAGTGGTCCATTGGTGCTTGAGACATCTTGGGACATTCCCCCCTCAGTACCGCAACTCCACCTCAAGGAGTGTCTCCGGAGTTCAGACACCTTTTTACACCTCTTCACTTCTGGAATTTCCAGAACTCTGCGTCTTGCCAGTCCATGGTTGAACATTTTGGAACTGTTTAACTTCTCAAGCTGTTGGATAGCCAACCACACGATGAGCTCACCAAGAATTTAGGAGTCTCATCATTTCAATCCTCTAGGCCACAAGAAATGGCTCTGCGGCAGTTTGCTCACTGAACTATTGCTTCGATGTAAGAGGTTTGGTATTGCTTTGGGTCTGGGAACCAGAGGCAGGTCTTACACATTGAAAAAACCGCCTCATGAATGCTGGATATCCTGCAGGAGTACTCCCACCCCTGGGGTGAAGCCAAGGATAAGGCCCGGTATGAGAAATTGGTGTCGTGACGAATACAGTTCTTGCGCCACAGAACCTTTATTATTATATTGATTCGACATGCGCCACTGCAGGACAAGTGGGCATGCAGGGGCCTGAATGACAGATCAAATGTTAGCCTCCCTGCAAGATTCCTCGCACCATTAGTTTTGATTCGTCCCGTTTTCCAAGACTTGGTGAAAAAAAGTCATGCTAGGCTCTAAGTGCACGTACCTCAACAGCTTGTCGGCATCCCAATGCGTTCCCTGGCACAACCTTCGTCACGATAGCTCCATGAAGTTGCAGCCTTTTGATTCTTATGTCAACGTGAAAGTCAAGATCCAACATATAATTCTCAAACACGTCACTCTCTTCAGTGGCAAGTCGCTTGATTTCGTCAAATACACTTCCATAAGGCAGACAAGGTTTTCCAGGCCAAAATTGAATGGTTCTTCGGAGCTTCAATTCAGAATGGCGGAGGAAATGTGCGGAGCCAGCAAACCTGGCGGTCCTTCTGTCCGTCCTTCTGGAGATAGCTCCTCCACACTGCAAATCAGGTGCTTCTTATTTTGCTCCTGTGGTGGGAACGGCGGTACTGATATATATAATATATACAATATATATATATATATATAATAATATATATATATAATTATATATATAATGATAAATATAATGATATGTAATGATATATATAATGATATATATATATAATATATAGTATAATATGATATAATATGATATAATATGATATAGTATAATATAATATAATATAGTATAATATAATATGATATCATATAATATAACATAATATAACATAATATAATATGATATAATATAATATAATATGATATAATATAATATGATATGATATGATATAATATGATATAATTTAATAATATATATAAAATAATATATATAATATATAATACATATAATATATAAATACAATATTATAATATATTATTGTATACACATTTAGGATGAGTTTTTTGTAGGTTGTGTTTTTTTTTTTTCAGTTTGGCTTTTGGCTGATTCAATTCAAATTCAATGAACATATTTAAAGCTAGTTTTTTAAGATGATTGAGATTGATTCATAATTGATTTCAACTTATGTTTTTGAATTTAACTAAATGTTAATTTGCACACAATGAACATCTAGTTGGATCTAGTTAAAGAATAATCTATAGTAGATTGATTCATAATTAGGTTCGGCTTATTTTTTTAATTTCGATAAATTAATCACAAAATCCAACTTAATTTTAAATTAGATTAGAAGCAATTACGATTCAACTTTCAATTACATCTAAATTGATTTTAGATTAAATCTGAATTTAAGAGTAAATCAATTTTGAATGAACATTTGAATTGATTTCAAATTACATCTAAGTGACATTTTCAATCACATCCAAATTGATTTGAGTTTCAATCTAAATCAATTTTAAGTTGAATTTGAATCAATTTCAAATTCAAATTAAATTTAAATTAGTTCTTGAATTACATTTGAGGCAATTCTAGATTAAATCTACAGTAAATTGTTTCATAAGTGAAAATGAATAGACTTTAAATTAAAATCCAGACGCAATTCAATCTTGCTTTTTAGTCAAATTTAAGTCATTTTGAATTATTGTCAAATTAGACTTAATTTCAAATATATAAGTCTAAATTACCTTTAAACTGATTTCTGACTAATTTAAACCAAATTTAGAGTCATTTCAATTTTGTCACCAATCAATCAATAAAAACTATCGGAGAATCAAATAAAGCAGCTCCTAGACCCTCCAAAAAAGGGAAGTAGATTCCCTCTCTTTAGGCAACATCATGTCCGCAATTCACAGGTGTGGCCGATGTAGCCACGTTTGCACCGTGGCAGTCCCACCAGGCCAGCTGCTCCTGATCCAGCAACACCAATGACTTGCTGTTGATGGTTGCATGAGTCTTGCAGCAAGCGCACTTGGACGATCCTACTGGTATCAAACGAAGCTGAGATCATTCCATCGCAATGCTATCTTTTCCATCAAGGCATCAAGGTCACGCTTGGGGTTTGCTTGTTCATGTCTGGATCGGCAAGAATATCCACAAATTGAGTCTACCAAACCACCAGCGAACCCGATTGGACTTCTACACTGCAATACACACTGCATAACTTTTGCTACAGAAATTGTACGTTGATGTAATTAACACATATTAAACATATATATTAAACACATATATTAAACACACACATATATTAAACACACATAAATTAAACACACATATATTAAACACACATATAGATATGCATCTGTACACACATTGTAGTGAGTACAGGCTCAGGCAGTTGCCCGGGGGAACCTGGAGGTACACCAGCAGGAGCAACGGTGCAAGCCAAGTGTCCTCAGTGCGGTTGCACCAACCAGGCTCCGAGCGACGCGGATGTTCTGCGAGATCTCTGATTTCTCTGCCACAGATTGTCACAGATGGAGTTGTTCTATTTCTGTCTGCCTTTTTGATAACTTTAGATCCAAATGACTGAGACGCACCTCACAGCAATTCACTTCTGAATGCACTTCTGGAAAAGACAGCCGCTACATCTTAGCATGTTATTCCTTTGCTGGCATTGAAGGTAGAGTAGCTTGTCGCCGCGTTTCTATATTGCTCAGGCAAAAAAGGAAACCACGTGTGTGGGCAAATACCACCCACTATTCGGCTTACTGTTCAGCCCAGTACTTCTTGTCCCGATCTATTCTAGGATTTCTAGGGGCCATGACGATGGAACTGCGTCGCTGTATGACTCTTGATGATTCGTCCGCTGAAAATAAATTGGTCTTGGAGCAAGAAGAACTGAGAGCTCCCACCGCAGCTGAGATGGGTTTCGACAAAGAGCCATTTCGTCTTGGGACTCTGTCCATTGTGGTTCTTGGAGCCACTGGCGATCTTGCGAAGAAAGAAACCTTTCCTGCTCTCTTGGACTTGTTGGCTCATGAATATTTGCCTTCCCATGTGGCAATTGTTGGCGTGGGCCGCACCAAGCAAGACACCAATAGCTTTCGTGAGTGGCTTCAGAGCTGGTTGGTGAAGTCCTTTGCTGGTCAGATGAAGCGATGCAAAGAAGCCATGCCATCATTCATGAAGAAAGTCAGCTACTTCTCGGCAAACTATGACAGTAAAGAAGACTTTGCCCGTCTGGCCGTGGCTTTGGAGACTGAAGAGACCCAAATGCTGCCTGGTTGTCATGTGATGGAAAAAGAGGATGTGATTTGCTTGTTGCGTAGTTTAGATGTCATTTAATTACTCTCCATAACTACATATATATATATATTATATTTCACACATAATATAAGGTATCCAAAGGTATCCAAAACCTCATGAACAGCTTCAGAGCGTTTTCTGATCTGTAGCACGATGGATCTGCTTGGTGAGGTTCTTGGATGGCATTGGGAAAGAAGTCCCAACCGAAGCAAATCGTGTTTTCTACTTTGCCATTCCACCATTCGCATTCTTAGCGGCTGCCTCTTCCATCAAGAGCACTTGCCTTTCCACTACAGGCTTCAACCGCTTGATCATTGAGAAACCATTTGGCCATGATCCCTGGATTTGCTGATTTTTCCCATTTTTTCCTAGTTTGCTATGGGTTTATTCACCAGAAATGGGAAATCCACTAAGTTGATGTTTTCGAAGTGGGACCTCCCGAATCCAAATCCAAGGATCTGACTTCTGCGAAAAAACTGGCGACAGACCTCGGCGCCTTGTACAAGGAAGAGAATCTTCTTCGGATGGATCATTTCTTGGGCTACGAGATTTGCCAAAATATTCTTTCAGTGCGCTTTGGCAATGCCTTTCTGGAACCATTGATGAACAGAAATCATGTTGCAGCTGTACGTGTCACCCTGAAAGAGGACTTTGGAACCGAAGGACGAGGTGGCTATTTCACACACTATGGCATCATCCGAGATGTCATTCAAAACCACTTGCTGCAGATGGTGACCCTGGTTGCGATGGAGAAACCCTGCAACGTCGGAGGAGATATCCGAGATGCCAAAGTTGCAGTTTTAAAAGCGATGTTGGATGCAGATCCAGAGGAGGCACCTTTTCCAATCGGTTGTGGTATGAGTCTTTGGGACAAGAGCTCAACATGGGTAGTTAAACGTGTAGGCATATGCGATGCAGATATATGGCATTGTACTAAGACGTTGCGCGTTTGAATGTGTTTGCAAAAGTCCATTGTACGTCTTGCGCGACTGTGTTTTTGGCCTTTGTATTTGTTTAGTAGTCTACGCAAAAGTACTATTTGCATCTGTTTGTGTACAAATACAATCTGCACTGCCAGGAGCTCACTTGCATCTTTTCATTGAACATTAATCCAGCTATGAGCATACTTGAAGGTAGAACAGTTTTCTCATCATGATGTGTATTTGTTGTCAGTCAAGCATCATTGCAGATTTCACATTTAGATCAGATCTATCTTTATTTGTGTATACGCACATACACACCCTTTTAAATCATTGCATGCTAGGCCTTTCAGAGGCTATATCTTAGAAATGCAGAGTAAACATGCTTCTCTCCATGTATCACGTATTGGTACTTTGACGTACTTTGTACATCAGAGTGAGAGAAAGAAGATGAACTTGTGCACGAAGGTCGTACTTTTCGCTCCCATTTGCAGGTGATTCTGGGACAGTTCACAGCAGCGAATGGCAAACCTGGCTATTTGGAGGCGTGGCCAGCGAAAGCTGAAGCCATTTTGCTTTCTTTTGGGTTCTCTGTGAAATAGGTGATGACGACAAAAGTGTGGAACCACACTAAAGAATCTTTGTGTTTGGCAATTTGGTAATCGGGTCATCCGGTCATCATCAAGTCTTGAAGTGTGAGGTTCACATGTATTCACATTCTTTGCACGCTTTAGTATCATTGGCTATCAATATAACAGCCATTGTTACTTGCAAAACTTTGCCCAACCATCGGACGTATTTAAGTACACACATACATGTATATAATACTGTGTGTATATATATATTGTATATATATATATATTGTATATATATATTGTATATATATATTGTATATATATATTTTATATATATATATATATATATATTGTATATATATAATATACATATATATATAGTATAGATAGCCCTTGAATTCTATTACTCAAAGATGAGATTGGTCTTGAAAGACTTCGACCCACGGAGGATGATTCCATTGCAGAGAAAGATCGGGAGAAGGCCAAATACTGTGCCACATTTGCACAGCTAGTGCTGCGCATCAACAATGACCGCTGGTGGGGAGTGCCATTTATCATCAGAGCTGGAAAGGGCTTGGAGGAGACATTGAGATTGGCAAAGATCCCACAAGTGGTACAGGGCTCGTAGGGTAGGGTCTATTTCCTGCAAACGCAAGTCAGATGAAGAGTGCTTTTGACCATGCCTAAATGCAGCTCCATGTACTTACCACTTGTTGGAAAGGATCGATTCTATCCAGTTCTAGGTCTTGGTTCTCGCTGTCCGGACTTTGCAGGAGAGCAAGTGCGAAGTGAGGATCCAGTTCAAAGAGAGTCACACCGACCCCAGGCTCTTCAAAGAGGAATGTCCTCGGAATGAATTGGTGATGAAGGTTTCTCCACATGAAGCAATCTATTTCAAATTCAACATGAAGCAGCCAGGCTTGTCTCAAGGTGTAACCACCACGGAACTTGATTTGTCTTACAACCATCGCTACGAAGAAATCTACCGCCCCTTGGCCTACACTCGGCTCATTTTGTCGGGCGTGAGAGGGGAGCAGGAAAGCTTCGTCCGGGATGATGAGTTGATCAGGGCCTGGGAGATATTTTCACCGCTGCTGGACAAAATTGAAAATGGCAAAAAGGAAGCTTGGCTTTTTGATATTGACGATGATTATGGACTTGTTTTCTTTCTTTTCAATAGATGCACGCAGTTGCAGTCTCTTCTCACCGTGTTCGAACATCAAACACACCAGATGTCAGCTCTTTTGAGCAGCAGCCAGGAAGTTTTGAAGTATCCGTTCGGAAGCCGTGGCCCTGCAGCTGCTGATGAGATTTTGGCCAAGTTCAACTTCGTTTGGAACAAAAGCTATGCCTGGAAGGCTCGCTAAGCATTCCAGGCGAAAGCGCCGCGGACGCCGAATGCGACTTCCGATTCGAAATGACAGGCTTTTGAATCTGTGCAATTGGCTTTCTATGGTTTTAAAGTGCCAACTCGTTCGATCTCGTTTGTCATCCTGACACCGTGGCGGAGACACAAGTTCTCGAAAAACTGCAGCAAAACTGGCTGCCTGGCTGGTTTCACCTTGCGGGAGTGGTTTGGCCCAGTGCATCCCAGTGCCAGGCCCAGATGCCCTTCACATCTGGGATGGATCCCAAGCCTTCGGCAGCTCCACACATGGGAGGAGATGGCAGGGTGCCAGACCCTCTACATAAGTTCCGTGTGTTTCGATTTCAATACATGGGTTTGTCAATGGTGTGCCCCCCAATGTGATGGTTGATTATTTTCGCCCATGAAACCTACAAGATATTGCCGGTATATCCAATCTTTAGACACCCCACATGTCTACAACACCACCAATTTTGAACTGGCTCAGCAACAGGATCTGCCCCACGACCTTCAGGTGCAGTGTATGTTTGGGGTGGATGTTGGCCATAGCTGCCATTGCTGGTATATTTAGATATATTTAGCAGAGTTTTTTGCACCGTAAGGGAGGAACTGCTGCAGACTGTTTTATTTTTCTTAGAAGAAAGAAGTCAGTTTGGTCTGGGTGGCAAACTGCCTGTTGCTAACAAGACAGGCCGCAGAAAGGCACTGCTGATTGGGGTCAACTATTTTGGAACTCGTGCTGAGTTGCTGCTGGGCTGAGATATTTTTGCATTTGCAGTAGGGAATCGCATTTTTTGTTCTGTAGATTGGATACCCCCACTTTATTACCATTCCAGTTGGTTAAGATTGTCCTATACCCACTATATCCTCAATTTTCCAGTAAATGTAAACGCTGTACAGCATGCAATACTGCGTTGCTAACATTTACGGCTGCAGCCATGCTGCCGGAGAGCCGAGGCGAGGTTGCATCAATGATGTGCACAACCTCTACAGACTGCTAACCGAAACCTATGGCTGGCCAGTGTGGGCCTCAAGAAGCAATGCGTTGTTGGATTTCGATCTGACAGTATCTGAGGGATTGAAACACAATTGCCTGGGTAATTCTATGTAATTCTAGTACTCACTCATACAGCAGGTCAAAGGAAAGTATCAAATGCACGTGCCTAGGCAACTTTCCAAGTGTTTGTGGTTGGACAAATCAGAATCACGTGCAAACCAGTGCCCAAAGCGCGCACCTAGTCCCACGCCGTCAGAACGCTCACCGACGATGGTCGAGGAAATGGAGGGATGCCGACGCTCCACCCTCAGCATTCCATACTCCTAGCCGGTCCTACGGTGGGATCAACAGCATCCCCTCCTCGTTTGCTGATCCTGATCCTCATTCTGGTCGTAAATGATTTGCTATCTTCATTGGTGCTTGCCGCAGCCTTTCTATCCTCGGGGCGCATCAAGAATGTGACACTCTGAGGCGTCAGAACATTACCCAGCACATGCAGTGGTTGTCTGACGGAGCTCAAGCAGGAGTGTTGCTGTACTTTTTCTGACCGCTCATGATTCATGACTGTTCACTGCAGCTCAAAGCGTGTGAAATAGGTCCCAATTTCTTGATGATACACGTCAGAAATTCCAAGGGTTCTGCTTGCTGGAGTTTGGCATGCAAACTGAATATGAGTTAGACAGCTTGCTTGCATGTTACTTTGTAAAGCGTAAAGGAGACGTGCTATTCTTCAGCTTCTCTGGCCATGGTGTTGGAATACCCAGACAACATGTTAGAATACGAATGATCCCAGTCACGGGATATACAATGGATGTAGCTTCACCAAGGCGCAGCAAGAAGATCCTCATGGATACGAGGAGGACGGCATGAACGAGACCATTCTCCCTGTGGACTTTGAACGCGTTGCTCGCCAAAAATCAGTGGCCGCGCTTTGTGCAAGCGGACCATTAGGGCTGCGGAAACACTTGTGTCACTTGTGGCGTGGTCAAACCACTGAGCCTAGGCCGGCATGATGAGTCTTGGATGAATTGGATGATACATCATACATATTTGTGAAATATACATATTTGTGAAATGGTTTCCAGAACGAGTCCGGAATATTCGGGAATCTCCTTTTGCAAAGTGCAGTAGTCAGAAAAGGACAGATGATGAGATCAGCGACCTCATGGTAAAGAGCCTGCCTGAAGGAGTGAGGTGGCATGAAGTCATGCATCTTCTTGCGGTAAATATCATTCGCTGCAAGTGAGGGCATCCACATGTAACTTGATTCATTGACCTGGGCAGGCTTACTGGAATCATGGACTGCTGTGATAGCCTGAGATCTCACGTTACCTTTCGCACGCTTCCTGTTCGAGTCTGTACGAATAATGAGAAATATATATTTTTTGTTCAGCAGGAAAGAGAGTGATAGAGAAAACCAACGATTTGACACATATCTTAAATCATTTGTCTATTCAGACCATGCGCCCGGAGAGCGAGGTCACAGCGGAAGTGGTCTGGATCTTCCCTTTACTTGGGACCCTCGAAGGGGCATGTGGCGAGAGGCCGTGAACCCGCCCCTTGCCAGGAAGTGTAGTGTGAGGAATTGTGGTATCTCTTAAGGTATGAAGAGAGCCTTTGTCGTCAGGTTCCATTGCATGGGAGATGTTCTCATGTTCAGTCTCTTGGACTGCATTAATTATATGCTACTTAAGTCGGGAACCGAAAAGGGTGGCCCTGCCCATGCTAGGTACAAACAAATTGGAAACAGATTGGGCTTATGTAATATTTCAACATGAGGAAGTTGCTTGGCATGACTTACATGTCATGGCAAGATGTGATGTGCAATCTTCAGGATGTTTGATAACTCGTTGCTGACAAGCCTTCGAATGTTCAGCGCCAGTGGACCCCCTCTGAAGACCTCTGAGGTGGATGTGAAGACGATGACACGTCTTCAGATGCTGCCTCCATGTATTCGGCCCCTGGGGGAGCTATGACGCCGCTTGATGCAGCATGAGAAACTGTTTTACCGTTTAGCTTCCGTCACCTTCACACCCCTTGCTCATTCCTTGCCATTCCCGATAGTGGTGTTCAATAGTCTTGTATGGATGGATGAGTGCGCCCAATGGTAGTGACACGCCTTTGTTTGCTCGAGGACTGCATTCTGCGATGTCCTGCGGAGAAATCCAAGTCCGCAGCTGCCTTATACCGGATCCATGCGATTTTCTCCACTTCAGACTCGGAGAAAGTACGTATTGAAATTGGAAAGTCCAATGGGCACTTGCAAGAGATTTGAGCAGCGAGGCAAGGAGCTTTCAAAGAATGATATTATTATCTGAACTTTATTTGCGACTGTTGATGGCACGAGGATCTATCCTCAGCTCTTGCAGATGCTCCATCAGCATTTGAGTAGAGGAGGCCTCGGAGATTGGCTGCAAACTAAAGTTGCCTCTGTAGGACATGACAAAAAGAGCTCATGGAAGGGCAACCACCAAAAGTCACCTTGACATGAGGTGGCACTTCATATCCTTTTCACCACAGTGCATCTCATTTCTCTTTCTGCCCATAAGCATTATTTTCCATGTCGCGGAAGAGGTTTTAGCCAGCGGCC
>Ga0126342_10000259_pt1 | contig 49438 bp, 42 predicted proteins | sample Cyp1metagenome_FD_92528 | JGI IMG/M metagenome (GOLD analysis project Ga0126342, IMG submission 92528) | Coral microbial communities from Lord Howe Island, Old Settlement Bay, Australia - Cyphastrea 1 metagenome | ecosystem: Host-associated > Invertebrates > Cnidaria > Coral ...
AGGAGGGCTGTAGGTTGGCAACATACAGGGCTAGGAGGGCTGTAGGTCGGCAACATACAGGGCTAGGAGTTCTGTAGGTTGGCAACATACAGGGCTAGGAGGGCTGTAGGTTGGCAACATACAGGGCTAGGAGGGCTGTAGGTCGGCAACATGCAGGGATAGGAGGGCTGTAGGTTGGCAACATACAGGGCTGGGAGGGCTGCAGGTTGGCAACATACAGGGCTGGAGGGCTGTAGGTTGCCAACATACAGGGCTATGGTGGCTGTAGGTTGTCAACATACAGGGCTAGGAGGGCTGTAGGTTGTCAACATACAGGGCTATGATGGCTGTAGGTTGTCAACATACAGGGCTAGGAGTGCTGTAGGTCGGCACCATACAGGGCTAGGAGTGCTGTAGGTTGGCACCATACAGGGCTAGGAGTGCTGTAGGTCGGCAACATGCAGGGCTAGGAGGGCTCTAGATTGGCAATACATTACATGGCTAGGAGTGCTGTAGGTCGGCAACATACAGGGCTAGGAGTGCTGTAGGTTGGCAACATACAGGGCTAGGAGTGCTGTTGGTCGGCAACATACAGGGCTAGGATCGCTAGGTTGGCAACATACAGGGCTAGGAGGGCTGTAGGTTGGCAACATACAGGGACAGGATCGCTGTAGGTTGGCAACATACAGGGCTGGAGGGCTGTAGGTTGGCAACATACAGAGGTATGAGTGCTGTAGGTTGGCAACATACAGGGACAGGATCGCTGTAGGTTGGCAACATACAGGGCTGGAGGGCTGTAGGTTGGCAACATACAGAGGTATGAGTGCTGTAGGTTGGCAACATACAGGGCTACTGGGGTGTATTATGGTTGATTTTTGCGGCTTGCTGGGGTGTCCAAGATACGAGGTTATGAGGGGCATATGGTTGGCATTTTGGGTTTTTCCCACCAGTGGGCGCCCATTATACATGGCCATGAGTTGCAGCGCGCTGGGCATGCTGCACAAGGCTCACAAGCCGGCCCCCAAGAAGAAGAAGGCTGTCACGGAGGAGGCACCAGAAAGGGGATGAAATTGGAATATCATCAGCCATAGGACCTTTGAGTAACTATTCTTGATTCTCGATGCAAAGATTCTTCACTGGTGGTGGAAATGTTGACAAGAACTCTTCTGTTATTTTGTTTGCCAAATAAATAGCTGTCCAATGTGGATTTTGTTTACTTGAAATAAACATCAGATTAGGGAGGATAAACAGATGATGTAGGACTGTACGACCAGCTAGTGGACTCTGGGCCCGCAATTCTGGCCAAACATGGTGTCTCCCAAAAGTGGTTACTGAATGTTTCCCCTTCCGTTCCCTTCTGATTGGTGGGGAAGTGGGGTTCATTATTGTTTGTCGGGTGATGTTGGGTGTGTGATTGGTTATGCTAGCATGTGTATCCATCGGAATCCCTTGAATTTTGGGGACAACCATCCATTGACCAATTGCTTAGATTCTTTTCGAGGCCCCAGCTGTTTGCTTATCAGGGCGAGGAAGAGATCGAGGAGTTCAAGAAGCCGCCAGGGGCTAACGACTGCTGCACAGGGGTCATATTGTTTGATATTGTTTGAATGTTTTTTTGGCAAGATGTGGGAGTTTACTAAGCACAAATCGAGAAAAATTGGGATTGAACTGATTGAACCAGCAAAAAACAGGCTTCATTGACTTAAGGGGGGAAATTCGGAGGACGCATGTGGTTCTTGACCACATATTAAATATTAGGCGATGTTGTCAATTCCTGGAGGGATCCGATTGAAACCCGAAGCCGCACTCCGAGGCCTCTCAACGCGATGCTCAACACCTTTGACTTCGAGTCCGTCGCCCGCGAGGTGATCCGAAATGGAGTGATTGGATCCCCATGTTTGATGCTGAAAACTCCCCATTGATGCTGAAAAATCACTTGAATCCCAAATTTGGCTGATGAAGATGTCATATTGTTTCATATTGTTTCATATTGTTTCATATTTTTTCCCCCAGCATTTTTCCACCAATCAGCATGTTCCTTGCTACATCCCCATCCGCATCCGCAGGTGATGGAGCCCCAAGCTTGGGGTTACTATTCCTCCGGTGGCGATGATGAGATCACTCTGCGCGATAATCACATGGTGGGGAGCCAGAACTTCTGAGTTCTTGTCCGTGTTTTTGTTGGTGAAACAGCTGGAAAATGCAATGGAGATGACCATGTTTTTAGGGAAAGATATGATGAATACATTAGATGGATGTAGATGGAAATACCATTGAATTCATGGCCATTGTTTTGGAGACTTTTACGTTGAACCGGAGGATGTTGAATGTGGCCTTGCTTGAACATATGGTTGGAAAATCCAGTGACATCATATGGTCTGAAATCTGAAACATCAGCCCAGATCCCTTGTGGTGGGGGAATGGAGCTGATGGTGATATGAAAAAATGGTCCACAGCTCTGTTGGATCCATACGACCGACAAGGAATAACAGATGGATGTTTGAGGAAATTTCGACATATGAGAACATCGAGAAAAGAATCACAAAGGATGGTTGTGGGTGACCGGCCCCATCACAACTGACCAGTACAAGGTTGTAGCTTGTGACCTGTAACTAGGAAGGGGACTTTGATTTAGACGAAAATAGGCAGCCCAGCCATCCTTGGCCCACCATTTGATGAAAAAAGAGAGGCTTACTATGGGAAAAAGTGCTGTTTATTTTATGACCAGCATTTTGAGTAAAATATGGTTTGCATTGCCCCTTACACCAATTTATTCCAACATCTTGTTTGATAAGATCACATGAGCCACGTCAAAGCCAAGAGAGACACTCACTTACCACCTTCTTAATTTGCAAGACCGTTTGATCACGGCTCGCAGATCTTTGTTGCAGAAATTTACAACATGTTACACTAGTCTTGATGGATATATATATATATATGGATATATATATATGGAAAGATATGAACATGTGTACCCACCAAACATATCATATATATATATATATATTATATTAATTCATGATATCTTGGTATGATACATGTGGTCTTTCCCATGTCTTTCCCATCCCAAGGAACCCACTGGAGATTCCCCATGGAACCAGGCTTTCCAGCGCATCACCATGCGTCCGCGCATCTTGGTGAACGTGCGGGACAGCGGGGGATCAGCTGGGACCTGGGGATTTCAGGCGCAACATGTGGAGGGTCATTGATATCTATAAATATATATATATATATGTCTATCTATCTATCTATCTATCGATCGATCGATCGATCGATCGTTCTATCTTTCTATCTTTCTATCTTTCTATCTTTCTATCTTTCTATCAAGCTGTATTTAGATATTATGATTATATGTTTACTCTATAGAACTGTCAGACATGGGGTTGGCAGGCGACAGGATGCATGAAGTATTCCCTGAAATGTCTGTTCCTTTTGTGCTTTGCGATTTTGATAACTGTTTTAGGCAACTCGTTCTGGTCCCTTCCCGCAATATAAAAGGAAGTGCTTGCCGATCAGTTGCAGAGATATCTAAGCTCAACCTTAAATAGTGGTCATGGCTAGTCAAAATTAGACCCATGTTTTTGGCTAGTCAAAATTAGACCCATGTTTTTATTTTGATAGAATTTGGGATGTCATTTTGGATGGTCATTTTGGACAGCCCCCTGTCTACAACCCACAAACTAAGGATGGATTTCACTTGACAGAACTGACCCATCCTCCTCGACCAAAGATGTTTGGCTTCGCCATATATACCTCAATTCCAAGTAACTGTCCAAGTTTCAAAAAAACAACTTTTCTGCCAGATGTCCACTGTAGAATATCAACCAATCATAACTTAATCATAACTTATAAGATCTTTTTTGAGGTCTCTAAGCCAATAGAAAGTCACTATGAAGAACTGCCGTCGATGTCACCAGGACATCGACATGACCACACAGATCCTGGGCGTCCCGGCCTCCTTGCCTCTGTACTTCACCGCCACCGCCCTGGCCAAGTTGGCACACCAGGAGAGGAAACATGTGGAATCCATGGCGGAAACCACGTGGAAAGATGAAGCATGAACTACGAAGATCGAAGATTAGGAAGATACGGTGGATGGGCCAGCGAAATCCTGCACCTGAAAACGGTGGTAAACATCCCATTCATAGGCTTTCAACCATCCTTTTGGTGATGCAGGATTTCTTCCATCCACAGTATGGTATTCATCCAGAAGTTTGGTTGGACACGACACCGCACCAGGATGGCGAAGTTGCCATTGTGAAGGCATGGAGATACGACTGATCGATGCGATGGTAGAGTATTTTTGCACCATGAGACCAAACGAATCCTTTGATGTGTGGCTAGGACATGGCAAATTGAGGTGTTAACAAATCTTCCATAAGCCTATAGTCCGATAGTCATTAAACTCCAAGATTTCCAGTACGGAGGCTTGAACAACTTCAACTTGAACGTCAGAACGTCTCATATTTTTTGAAGCATTTGTTCTTCAGCTTGGAGTCAGCACAAGCCGAAACAAAGTCGATCAGGCGGCCAAGAAGGCTGGAGTTCCCTACATGCTGCCCACTCTGAGTTCCTACACCTTGGACGAGATGTTGGCGGCCAGGATCGTTTTTTTTTTCCGCACTTTAGCAGCTGTGGCCTTGATCAAATAATGGTTGGGGTTATGACTTGACACGGGAAGTACAACCTGCTCATAGCCATACTGGGAGGGTACTTTCAGGTAATTTTTGCTTGATGTTTCATCCCTATCACTGGATTGGGCGGGTCCCCCGAAACCCGAAAACCATAGGTTTCTGTCCTCAAGGTCTTTGGCGTTTGCAGTGAGCTGTCCCGCAAGAACCCACCTGAGACAATCACTGAAGTAGAATCTAGTTGTAAAACATGACATACCCCTTGGCAAACAAGGCCGAAGCAGAGGATGACTACTTGGATGATAATCCAATCCTAGTTAGACATACTTAGACACCTTCTTATGTCAATATGTTTTCAAATGGGATGACCCCATGAACCGGCGACTAGTAACCAGGCCTACAAACCGGTGATGATTCCTGACCGAGCACAGGACCCCAGATCAGCAGGTTTTCTCTCAGCTCTATGTGAATCCGGAACGCTCCAGGCGAGACTACGATGGCGAGCTGGTGGCCGTGCGGTGATAAGATATGGGGCCCGGTTAGGTGAAATTGAAAAGCCATGAACCAATGGGGCCTGCGGCAACAGGTTAGGTTAGGTGATTTTGGACCTCTGGATCGGAATTTCTTTTAACACAAAGAAAATCAAAGAAACCAAGAAGGAAAGTTTGGGGTATGCCAGATCAGTGGCAAGGGGAGAGCTGCCAATGCCTACACAGGCTGCGCTGACAGGAACCATTTGTTTCTGGTGTTTTTCTTCGGATTGAGCTATCATTCTATGTTTGTTTGGTGGTTTGGAACCATGGAATTTTATGACTTTCCATTCAGTTGGGAATGTCATCATCCCAACATAACCCAACTGACGAACTCATATTTTGCAGAGGGGTAGGTATACCACCAACCAGTATCATCCTATGTTTGTCCTATTTTTTGGGCACCTGACTTCACCTTCACCTTGACACCCCTGATGGCCCATCATGCGAAACAAAGCTGGTGCTCCACTGCGCCAGTGCTGCGCCCTCTCCAGGTCGGAGGAGTATGTCAAGAAGTTGGAGGAGGTAGGTTTGAACGGGCCTAAAAGAAACCTGGTTGGTGGTGACTGGAACCATGGAATTTTATGACTTTCCATTCAGTTGGGAATGGAATAATCATCCCAACTGACGAACTCCATGATTTTTCAGAGGGGTAGGTATACCACCAACCAGAAACTTATAGCTTCAATGATATCATTCATGGCATGGGATACAACTTTCTGAGGAGATGGTGGCCATATGTGGCCATATGTGGCCATGATTTCCCCCATCAGGGCTCCAAAATCCAGCAGTTGCCACATGGAAAAATCAGGCTCAAGGTGTCCTGTTTCAGGATTGGGCAAGCGACACACTGGTCGTGAGGAATACAAAAAATTGTGCGACACACTTGATGCATGCAAGGGTTGTCGAAGTGGCTTGCTAGATCCATAGAATTTTTGCAAGAATGCACGTGTACCAGCTCCAAGTTCTTCTTCCTTACTTCGCAAAGAAATACGAAAGTGACCCAACGTCAGACCGACGCCGTCTACGAAAGTGGTGCCTTAAATAGACTCGAAGTGATCAACTGGGGTGAGTGAATAATCCGGATGATTTCATGTTTTCTCACTGGCCATTGGATCCGTAGCCTCTATGGTCACTATGCACAACATTTTGCATCCACTGATTTGTCAACCATCATTTAGGATCATTTAGGTGTAAATCCTTATAGATAAGTATATACATAAATTTAAATAAATATATTAATGTTGGGTACGTTACAATTTCCTAGTGAAGCCGAAACAAGACTTAAAGTCCATGGGATGGGAAGTCTTAAATTTTGACTACCAACGAACAAACCTTGGTTTTTGCATGTTTTTGCTGACTATTGGCATACTATTCGCTTGCACTATTCACTCTAATTATTCTATGCACCTCTACGTGATTGAGCCTCCCTGTTCCGTGGCTTTGCTTAGTGACGCCAGGCTGGTGTCCAAGCCCTCTTCGTGACTGTGGATGCCCCTCAGCTGGGACGCCGCGAGAAGGACATGAGGTGCGGCCCAAAGTTAGGACTTGTCGCATCAGTCACTAAAAAAACTTCCAAATATGGTGAGTCATGAAACAGCAGTTATAAACTGAAGTCTGGAAATTGGATATGCTATGCAAGTGTCTCATTCCATTTGTTTCCCATGCCTTGCAAGGTAATAGTCAAACACTGGGCTGTTCTTAAGGTGTGTGAGCCAAAAATGAGGTGCCAAAAAAAATGCGTGTCCCAATCAAAAAAAACACAATCACCCTTTCTGTGCGTGTGTGCCCATTTTGTGAGATGTTCTGCCAGGAACAAGTTTACTCAGCAGGGATCTGATGTTCAGGGCGACGATGAAGATGAAGGCCGCATGCATGTTGCCCAGAACTGAACCCTCGAGACTGAGAACATCTTGGGGCATCCAAGACTGATGGGGATAGCAGCAACATACTGCAATGATGGGTTTGTATCATTGAATGACGTTGGGTGACCATCTCATTTAACCCAGGATAGTGAAGCCGGCACCTGAGATTATTGCCAATCCAATTGTCATCTTTCGATTCATTGCATCTTTGGTGCGGTTTCGGGGATGATTGGGGAATGCCATAGCCAGGAGCCGTTGATCGTTCTCAGGGTGCCACACGTGCCATCAGCAGCTACATCGATCCTGGACTCAACTGGGAGGACGCTTCTCCATGTTAGCAGCTCAGCCGTCCAGAACCCAAATGACCCTCGCTTGGGTCAGACGCAGAGACTACCATGGGCGACGAATTCACAATGTTCACCAGCCAGCATAGAGTTAAGGCAACTGCTGATGTTGAGTTGATCTTGATTTCAGAGATGTGGGGATTTCTCTTAACTGGTTGGCGGGGCCCAAAATTTGTTGAAACATTCAGGATCCATGTGAAGGAATGTGAAGGGCAACACTATATACCTCTTTTTCACTTTATATGTGAAGGGTAACACTACCTTTCGGGACTGGCTGGGCAACCTCAAGATGCCACAGTGGGTTCAGATCTGCCAGGACGTGCCCTGGTTGAAGAGCATTACCAAGATGAAGGCAGCATGCATATGTTCGCATAACATGCGCGCATAACATGCCCTTTGAATCGCATGGACTCACCATGCAAAAGAGGATAGTCACAGACACTGCATTTTCAATCATGTTTATCTGGTTGGTGGTTTGGAACATTTTTTTTCCATATATTGGGAATTTCATCATCCCAACTGATATTTTTCAGAGGGGTAGGCTCAACCCCCAACCAGTTCTGCATCTTCGCTCAGAAGTCGACTTTGCAATGAGTTTCACGTTAAAGCAAGGTTGGATGACCAGTTTTGTCGGTCCCCAACGCTTTTGGACTCTGCGCCGGCAGGTCTTGTTGAAAGGCGTGCAGTGCGCCGAGGATGCCGTTATGGCCTTCAAGGCTAGCTGGGGGGCCAGCTGAGTGCAGCAGTACAGTGGAGCCGTTTGTGTCTTGACCTTTGGCTTCTAGGGCCTCTACCCTCTGGTAATGACTAACATAGCGCTATTGAAAATGGCCATTTATAGTGGATTTTCCCATTGAAAATGGTGATTTTCTATAGTTATGTTAGTTTACCAGAGGGTAGTTTTTGTGATCTTGCTAGGCTAGATTCTTGTCTCGACACGGTAGATTCTTGGGGAAAGGAATCTTCTGCATTCTCGTCTCCTTCAGCCCTGTGCAGTTGAGTTTCACGTTGATCCTTTTGAATGGGTATCCGATTGCCGTTGTCATCCTTTGTCCATGAGCATGGCAGTATTGCACCTCCAGAAAAGTCCTTAGCGTCATTTGGGATTTGTTTCCTTACTAACAGTCCCGAGATTCTCTGCGTTTTGAAGCCCATGTATAGTTTGATCCTCATGCTCACTTGACCAACGGATGCCTCCAAACATGACGAATCCCCTCAGAAATCTTCAGCATCTCCGGCTCGAGAAGTTGAAAAAAACAACACCACGGGTGCCCCAATCATGGGACAAAAGGTGCCGCTTGGGCTGTTGAGGATGAAACGACCAAATGCAAATGGGCTGCTGATGTCTTGGCAAATCCATCCGGACATTCGGGCTTGGCAGCTTGGCGTGCTTCGCCATTTTCGAAGCAAACTCCATTTAAGTGTTGGTCCTGGTGTTCTGGTGGGAGGTGAATGGCCTCAGGTTTCAACACTTTTTTGTGACAGATAATCATCTCACCATGGAGTTTCTCACCACTGTGCAAGTTCACCGAAACACATTGCCGCCGGGTTTCTTTGTTGCGTCTGACAAGACCGCAGAGGTTGAGAGTCGGATGTCTCGGCTTTGTGGCGCGACCATTTGGCCCGCTATATTCATTCAGGATCATGGGTAAGCTACCAAATGCTCGAAGGATCATACTTGGGGGCCTCATTTGTGGAGTACATGATGGACGAGCATTTGAAGAAGTTGAATCGCCTCCCATTCGAGCTTCGCATACATGGACCGGGAAGAGCGCTTTTTCCACGGGCAGAATATGATGGATTGCTTAGACACATTGCATCGCCAGAAGCACTTAGCCGTGTGGACGAAGAGCCTTCAATGTGCTTGTTGTGGGGCCACCAGGTTGTGGCAAGTCCAGATTGATCAACCTTCTCTTCAACAAGATCGTAGCAGAATCTAAGGCTTCTGCTGCATCTGTCACCAGGCAAATCAAAACATATTCTGGGACGGGCTTGATCAATCTTTGTCAGAGGAAAGTGAACCTCATTGACACCATTGGCCTTTGTGACTCGTTCATATCAGAAGACATAGTCCTAAAACTCATCCAGGAAAGCCTGCGCATCAACTTTGCATACCTCGATCAAGTGGTGGTGATTTGCTCCGGTCGCATCGAATTCAGGCATGCTGAAAATGTCAGGCAAATCCTGGAGTGGCTAAGATACCACAAGTATAGAGGGAACTTCACCTTCATTTACAACAAAGTTGATCAAATGGCAATAGAAGAACGTGAGAATGGTGTCAACACCATGTGTCAGTTCCTTGGAGTGCAGCGCTTCATCCTCCACGAGCCCCAAATTTATATTTTTCACGGAGACCAAGTGCGATTCCAACCACGTGAAAGGCCACGAGGGGCTTCTTTCACAATCCCGAAATGTTTTGCTACTGGGTTTCCGGAGGCCTCGTTCCACGCACTGAGCAATGATTTGGGCACAGTTGTGGACAGTGAAAAAATGCCGCCGTATGGCAGCGTATCCCGGTAGACGAGTTGTGGTGCTCAATACTATGAGAACACAGAGATACGTAGAGTCTAGTCAATGAAATGCAAGGCAGAACCTCAGTCGCTCGGTCCCCATGTTGCTCTGACATGTGGTGATTCTGACAAATTGACAGCTGTTTGAAGAAAGGCATGTGAGACTGAGTGGATGCAATGGTGCTTCGTGCCTGCCTTCAGCAGATGCCTGAGTCAGGTGAGTGTCCAAAAAGGCGCTCAAAAGCAACTGCGGCTTCACGATTGAAAGAACCCCAGCTTGTTTCTTGGGACATAACTATAGCATACTGCATACTATATATAGATAGCATATAGTCATAATAGTTATAGAATACTACATTCAATTCAAGAGAACTCGGGACCTCAGTTTCCCAGAATCACTTTAAACTCAATCACTTTTTGATCGCAGCGAGGGAAAGCCTCCGGCTGCACTGCTGCCATTGGTCAGGCTGGCCTGGAGGGCTGTGTCCTGTCGAATCACGGTGGACGACAGTTGGACACTTGCCGCCCTGGCATCGAGGCTGGGGGCTGGGCCCAGCACGGGGTCACTGGGACACCAATCGCCACTGGGGTTACATCGGTTACATGGCCAACTTCGAGTCCCAAAACTGGCCTCCTCCAACTAGAGTCGTACAGTGATAAACCCCAAGCCCCAAATTGAATGATGATCCATGAATGATGAAGAATAATGGTTTCCATGATGTTTCCATTACCCATATAGGATCCATGCATATGGTGCTGCTATATATGCTAAATTATGGTAACATGGATCCCATCTATATACCCCCATGGATCCTATGGGTTATATGACAGCAGGTTCTGCCCGAAGTCATGGAAGCTCTGAAGGAGGCTGGTGCCACCAAGGTGCCCTGGCTGGATATGGCTAGCAGCTACCCGGCCTGGTGAACAGTCCCAAAAAAGGATGGAAAATCACCATTTTCAATGGGTAAAACATGGTAAATCAATGTAAATCAACTATTTCGACTGGGCCATGGCTTCAAGTTCGCACACTGTAAACGTTTACCAGAGGCTACCATGGTTGTTCGGAGAGGTTATTTTGTACATTGCTGTGCGTTCGGGTATGTTGGAGGATATTTGCTGTGAATTTCTGCAGGCGCGACCATTTGTCCATTCTTTTGAAACATTTGGAAATGCCTGTGGTCTGGGTGACCAACTCACTTGACAGTGGTGGAATTATTCCAATGTGTTCTTGTAGGTGGGTTATTATGTTGATTGTAGAATATAGATTAAATTAAATGAATATAGATCGACAATTCCATGATTCTCTTAGTGACTATCCAACCAACTGAACCAATTCCAGGAGTCCTTCGCTGTGTTCATTGATGGTGGTGTTCGCCGGGGTGGAGACATCTTCAAAGCCGTTGCACTGGGAGCACAGGCTCTGGACATCTCTGGACCATATTCTACAAACCAACGATAATCAATGGCAGTATCGCGCGATGCGTCGGAAACTGTTTTGAAGAGGTCATGATTGGTCAGAAGATTCCAAGTTGGCGGTCCCTTTTTGTCGGTTGTAAAGACAGCAAAGCTTGCCACATTCGGGAGGCTGTGGGCGTTGGCCGCCCAGTCCTTTACTCCCTTGCCTCCTATGGCATGACACTTGGGTCATTGGAGATGCTAAACTTTTGTTGTTGGCGCAAAATCCAAGATGTTAAATCCCCAAAAGGTCTCGTAATTATCTAAACGGTAGTTGTTTCTTTAGAGGATATTTTGTGGAGTTCAACGTTTGAGAACTAGTCCATTGTGGGATATCTATTTGCGTTTGCTGAATGATCCGGTGCCTAGTTGTCGCAATGTTTGTGACGAAAGTGATCTTGTGGCTTTGTGGCTTTGTAGCTTTCGCACACATCCGCTGTGATATATTATATTGTGACAGCATGATTGTTTTGTGCTTGTTTTGGTGCAGTCATTCCTGGCGTCCAATGTTTTCTTGCAGTGAGTTGAGGGATGGTGAACTCCCAGATGAGATGGGATCCCAACCAGAGACACCTTCCATTACAGAAGCTAGCATCAAAAATGATGGCTGTAGAACTGGTTACCACATGTTACCACAGTGTTGAAGCAATTCCAAGTCTAAGCACATCCTCAGGAACGGCATCGTGCGAATGGTGCACATGCTGCAAGATGAACTTCAGATGGTGCGAACCCAGACGAACAAAGTTGGCAGAGGATCAAGAGGGTAAATGTGTTAAACAAGAAGCGTCATGGTGGTCGATAGCGGTTGCCTGAAAAGGGACAACCAATTACATCCAATTACACAATACTCTATATAATAATACATATATATATACATATATATATACACACACATATATATATACATATATATATATGTATCAGAATATATATATATTATTATATCTCGTATATTTGAATTCGTGCAACAATGAAGACAATCCATTGTTGTGGACATGGCAGCTTTATTTTTTTACAAAGGTCATCCCACATCAGGTGATGCGTCTGTCTGGCACACCCAACATCCCAAGCATCACGGAGAAGCATGTCACGGCCTTGGTGTGTCTGCTTGGTCATGGGTTGGGTCCAATGGGTTGCTGATGGAAGCATGAAAAATGCATGAAAACTGCATGGAACATCTGGCTGATTGAGTTTGCAACGGTAAATGGTAATGTAAATGGTAATGTAAATGGTATAAAGGGGAGAGCAACGAGAGCAGCACATGAGATATCTTGAGCTGGCTTTGAGTTTGAATTTGCATAACCTGGAAACTTGGATGGTACACCCGAAATGGGTTTTTACATCATGGTAATTGATGTATTTTTTTCCTATTGTTTCCTATCCCATGACGGATCCATGGTGCTGGCATATATGCTAACATAAAGGGGGTATATTGATGGGATCCATGGCACACCATTAATATAGCAGCACCATGGATCCGTCATGGGTATTATCAACCATTGTTAACCATAACTCACCATTATTAACCATTATTAACCATTATTAACCATTATTAACCATTATTAACCATTGTTATCCCTCAATATTACCTCAATATTACCTCAATATTACCTCTAAATTCTGGTATGCTGTTCCACCCAGTTGGGACATGCGACGTTTCTTGGGATCATTGAGGTGATCATCACCAACTTGGCCGATCACATCGTGCCCCTCCCCACCGACTTCCTCACACAGACGCTCGTTGAGATTTCCAGATCAATTCACATAGTGGCCATAGTTGAGGCTAAGTAGATGAATTATGGATGTTGACCAAAGAATCCTGGGATTTTATCAGTGTTGATCCCCTAATATCAAGTGGACTTGAGAATATTTGAGTTTGCATACCCATGACGGATCCATGGTGCTGGTATATATGCTAACATGACTGGGGTAGATTGATGGGATCCATGGCACACCATATATAGCAGCACCATGGATCCTATGGGATAGTTGAAGCTAAGAAGATCAATTTACATCCATTCACATGACCATTTACCAGCTGTTTCTGGAAACTTCACCAGGATATCAGGAGTTTGATCCGCAAATCATGGTGGATGACGAAGTTTCTTCAGATGTCCATGTACACTGGGCAGCTAGTCCTTGAATTCGGCCCCTCAAACGCTGGATTTGTTGTGTGGCTGAAGCAGGGACGGTACCAAGTCCATCATCAATCTATAACTATTGGCAATACTCGCATGCTTCTTTAGTCTCGGTGTTTGCACAGTCTTGTCTATCATCGCCTGCAATGCTTTTCTTACACAACTACTGTCCAGTTTGATTGCTGATATACTATACACAAGCCAATAGTGAATCATACTGTGTGTCAGATTTACTGACAAACACGCATGATCTTTCCATGTTTGCCTTGTCTTGCTGACTATATAAGAAGTTGTTTTTTTCCAGCCACATTTTCAAGATAAGAAAACATCCACAGTTTGTATCGGTTGCTTCATGGATCTCCCAATATTTCCCAAATCATGTTCCACCTCTTCCAACAGTTCCCAAGATTTTCCAGATCACGAAATCTGTGCCCAAACGACGTCACTTCTTAGGAGAACCTACCAGGGCTTGGAGCCCGCGGCCAAGTTGTGAGGCAAGTGAAGTGAGGCCGGAGATAGAGACCTGGGGGTCCCAAGATGTCCAAAATGCGGCTTATTTTAGGGCTTATACTTCGATACACCATTACCATCTGGTTATGACTAACAGTTCGCCATGGTTAAAATCCACCCATGTTTAATAGGTAAAACATCTATTTCTATGGGCCATGGCTTCCATGGCTATGTTAAATAACCAGAGGGTACTACCATTATATACCATTAATCCATTATATAATATACCATTATTACTGTTGATGTGTTATGAGATATAGGAGGTTAGATTTTTATTTATCGTTGACGAAAATTGGTGATTGGAATTTATGATTAATTATACGGATTGTGAGCGCCCATCATTCACAGGATACCTATTGACCAAGCTGTATGATGAGATGTGATGGGCATAATTTTCATGGCTCAATTTATCCATCTGAGAGGCAGGAACTGTTGTTCAATGGTAGTTGGCAAGCACCAGCATGCCAGAGTCTGCCAGAGGGATGAATTGTTACCAGGAGAATTATATGCAACATCCCATCCATATCCAGACAACCGAGAGTCCAAACTTCCACAGAACTTTCCGAAAACTCTGAGTGGCTAATCCAGCAGGGTAACGAAATCACAAGTCTTAGCAATGCTGGTTGGTGGTTTGGAACATGAAATTTATTTTTTCCATTCAGTTGGGATTTGTTCATCATCCCAACTGACTTTCACTCCATCATTTTTCAGAGGGGTAGGGCTCAACCACCAACCAGATACAATATTAACCATCATTAACCATATGCCATATAATATCCATATATTAACCATTATTAACAGTATATAGCCATCATTAACCATATATTAACCATATATTAACCATATATTAACCATATATTAACCATTAATATTAACCATTAATATTAACCATTAATATTAACCAGGTATATTAACCAACCAGAATAAAAAGTGTCCAGCTCTAAATGAACATATGACCTGGAGGATTCGTCTGAAAATTGGCCTCGTTCCGGAACGAGGCAAAGAATATCACGAATTTTGCGGGTCTAAATGGGTACCCCATGTTTGTGCCATAATTACGCCATACTTGCATATATAAATTATATATATATATATATATATATGTATATATATATATATTATATTTACATTATATATATATATATTATCATTGATATTATATCATGTACCAACTGGTTGTTTGCCCTCCTTGGATCATATAAAAAATTGCCCTGCGCTGTTCAGGTCGTTTTCCGCAAGGAGCTAGGCAGGGTTCAACCCCTTGGCGGGGGAAGAAGATGTTTTCAAACCCCATTCAACCACTGGATTTCAGGGGTAACCCCCAATATTGGACAACCGATGTACCCTCTGGTAAACATACAAAAAGCTATTGAAAATGACCATAGAAATAGTGGATTTTCCCATTAAAAATTGTGATTTTCCATAGTTATGTTAGTTTACCACAGTGTAGACACCATGACATGACATACCTTTGGCACTGATCCGCTTTGGCCTTACCGGACTGCTGTGCCAGGTTTCTCCAAATCTTCCGCCAGCCGATTCTCGTGAAGGGAGTCGGTGAGTTTTCACTTTGAACGAGGTTTTTTCAATCTTCCAAAGTCTTGCTGTTTGAGTGAACAGGTTGTAGAATGAATGCTTCAACATCTTGGGCAAAATTGAAGAACCTCGTTGCCGTTGCCTCTTGATCATTCTGTTGTTAGCATGTTCTGCTAACACTTAGCAGACTGACCAAGAGCATACCTATTCTTCAGAGAAGGAAGGCTCGACCGGCTTCTCTACTTTTCGATTTTACTTACGGAGCAGGCTTTTGAATCTGTACATCGTGTTGCTCTGCTCAGGTCCCATTTACCCAATCCCACCAACTGCAGTGAGCAGAGGGAGAAACGGAAGTGCTTCTTGTGAGTTGCAATTCCTCCGAAACTGACTTAGACATCCAGAGGCTTTGCCGGGATAAGGTTTTCATGCACCTGAAGATGAATGAGATGAAAAGATGAGATAAAACTATGATAAAAACTGCATGTCTTCTGCCATTCTCAGCCTCATGCAGTCGCTCCAGCATGCTCCAGCCCTTGGGTCATGGACGATCCTGACGATCCCCACGTCACCCCTATACTAAGTCATGGTCATCCATGAGGACTGGATACTGGGAGTAGCCCCATGATAAGTCATGGAAACTTCCATATGGATGGTGAACGATGGTGATATGGATCATAAAGTGGATGATATGGATAGTGATATGATCATAAACTGATATAAAATGGATAAAATGAATGATAAAATGAATGATTGTGATGATTGTGGATCATCTGGTGATGGGGATAATATGTGGATATGGATGATTTTATGGATGTAGATCATACTAATGACTATGGGATTTTATGGATAATATATGGATATGTGATTTATGGATAATATATGGATGTAGATCATACTAATGACCCAAGATGCTCCCCCGGCCCCTCCATTTTCACGTCGACCCGTCAGGCGGCTCGCTTCTACACCGCCTCGATTCTCATTGCCGTCGAAGCCCTTTGGGACCGCAACGTGGGGATGCTGAGATGCTCAGGATGCTCAGGGCAAGGAGCAGAACGTGGACAAAACCCTTTGGTAGTTCAACATGGAAAAACACCATGTTGTTTTTGGTGTATTTTTAAAATGGGGGGTATTTTTTGTGTATTTCTTTAGAATATGTTAGAATATTCTTTGAATTACTGGTTGGTGGTTTGGAACATTTTTTATTTTCCACAATATATGGGATAATCATTCCCATTGACTAATATTTTTCAGAGGAGTTGAAACCACCAATCAGATTATATATATATATATATACACCATTTGTTAATGGGTCAAGTTCCACAGCCATTTATTTAATGACCAGAGGGTCAATTCCATCAGAATTCCAGTGGGAATAGTGTCATTGTTACACCAAGCATCGTTTGGCAGTATGTTCCATGTTTATTTTGAGGGGGAAGCTCTCACTTTTGGCGAATGGGGTTGGTGGGTGAATTAAAACTTAAACCGGTTTATATTAGGAAAAAATATACAACGATTAAAACCTTCTTTTTAAGAACCAAACCTGAGGAGTTGTTCATCTGGATTTGGTGTGCAAAGCCCACAGGTGGTCTACAGGGACTTGAAGCCGGAGAATGTGATGCTTGACCAGGAGGCCATGAGTTGAAAGGTAGACATGGATTTTTTTCCTCATGACACAACTTGCCGTTCTTCAGTATGACTTCGCAGCACAATTGATGTTGCATAGCCTGATACTCGCCAGCTACTCCATGGATCTTCATGGAGGATCCCAGCTGAGTCGGCTGATAAATTTGAACTGGTGCCATGTCCCATGGTGGCTGCAACAGTGGCCCTGAGTAACAGTTCTGTCAGCAACAGCCACGTGGCAGGGCTATGTGAAGATCATCGACTTTGGAGTTTGGGTCGCCCAGTGACCACCCAGGAAGCGACCCAGTGGAACATGGCTGCGAAATCCAGTCACAGTCCTAATCCATCCTAATCCCCTAGCCCTAGTATGAAACACCACCGAAATGGGCCGAAATATATATATATATATATATAGAAATTAAATCACCTACCGTGGCCGTAAGTGGGGGATAAGTGGGGGGTGTTTAACAATATGAACGGGGGATGGGGGATGGGATTATTAATGTTCATGATTTCAATTCGATACTCGTATGTCTGACATGATATGTTGTGAACACCCAGCACCCAAGCTGAATGGGCTGTCCAACCTGTTTCTTTGGCATGTTGACCTTTCCCTGCATTCTTTGCTGATCTCAGTCAAGCGACAGTTCTTTACAACCTGAAGGCTTCAAGGATCATATCAACCACCCATACTACCAAGTCTCAAAGTTGTTGCGTTTTGACAATTTTGTCTTTGTGGCATGGTGTTTGACAATTTTGTTTGCTGGTTTACTGCTGCTGGCTTGGTTGTCTGATTCGCTGGTTTGCTATAGTAGCTGCCAGTGCTGCTGTCAGCTCCTGATTGCTTGCTTGCTTGCTGGCTGGCTGGCTTGCTTGCTTGCTTGCTCGCTTGCTTGCTTACTTCTGCCTGCTTGCTGGCTTGCCTGCTGACCCTCCTTGCATCCTGACTTGCCTGCGTGCTTGCCGCTTGCCCGACGGATTGTATGTGTGTGCTTGGCTCGGCCTGTTTGCTTGTCTGCTTGCTTGTCTGCTTGCTTGTCTGCTTGCTTGTCTGTCTGCCTGCTTGTTTTCTTGCTTGCTGACCCTTTCGACTCACGGTGTGCCAGTACGAAATTATCCGAAATGCTCCTTCCAGAGCATGCACTTACTTTTTTGTCAAAACGCGGTGTGCCTCGCCGAAAGGCACAATGTAATGACTGCCTTAGTCGCACGGTGTGCTATGGGGTTTTGCTGCCCCGGGTCCTTCTGCAATGACTTTATGGTTGTACTTCCAACGGCGTGACTTGAACTAAGTGGGATCCTCCATGCTCCCAAATCCGATGTCGATCATCATGTTCCATCAAAATCGCCATAAACTGGAGGGGCCCGGCCCCCATTTTGTGACATTTTTAATAGACAGTATGTCAATTTTCAAGTGACACCTTCAAAATTCAGGGCCTTTTGCTAAAAATAATTCCCAAGTCACCCCACTTTCTGATATTTCTGGTGCCGACCATGCGCCCCTCAGGTTTCCAAGAAACTGGGCGAGTTGGAAAGTCGTACCTACACTGTGGTCGGCACACCCCACTACATGGCTCCGGAGGTGCACCGATAGGACCAGATCATCCAGAAATCCCTGGTTGGTGGTGACTGGAACCATGGAATTTTGAATGACTTTCCATTCAGTTGGAAATGTCATAATCCCAGCTGACGAACTCCATGATTTTTCAGAGGGGTAGGTTGAAACCACCAAGCAGTTCCCGTTGAAGTCGACTAAGTCGAGGTCTTTCAGGGCAAAGGCTACGGGGTCGAAGTGGATTTGTGGTCCCTGGGCATCATGCTCTTTGAATTTGCTGGGGCCCTCAGGCATTGCAGCTGGCATCGGTGTCCAACATTTCCAGACCATGACATCCGTGACATTTTTTTCCTTCGAAGTGCTGAAGTCATGGAGATATTTCACAGAATAATAATAATAAGCCAATATATAGTTTATATATCTATATATGATATATATATGATATATATATATACATATACACATATTTGTACATATATATATAATATAGTATATATATAATAATATATATAATATGATATATATATACATACTAAGGCAGCATTCGCAATCTCCAGATTCCTTGAAGGTCAAAACAGGGCCGTGGACCCAGGCCCCGCACCCCAGGTCTGCGGTTACTTACCCTTTGGCACCAACTTGGTCGAGCCGCGACAAGTGTGCTCCGCCGTGTTGCGAGGGAAGCTGAAATTCCCATCTGCCTACAAGGACGGCATGGGTTTGTCTGAAAATACCCCGGAATCCAAGGCTTACCCTCTGGTAATGACTAACAGTTTGCTATTGAAAATTGCCCATTTAGTTCGTTGATTTACCTATGAAAAATGGGCACTTTCCATAGCTATGTTGTTTACCAGAGGGTAATCATCATTTTCCCATTAAAATGGTTGGTTTGGGGGTATGCCGCATTCTTAGACACACCACATCCAGCTATATGATGTATACGGGTGTGGTGAATATGTGGAGATTTTGATACACTTGGGCCAAATCATTTGGGTCCAGTTTTTGGGGATTGTCATTGCGAAACATCACCTTAAGAAGCGATTCGTGATTCCCCCATTTGGGTCGTGTTTTAATGGGACATTTCACCACTCAACAGTAGATATTTCCAACCGAAACATAACAGTGATGCTGTCCTGCTCAAGGTTGTTTGGGTCACCGGGGCTGGGAAGGCTATCCTTCCTTCCCAACGTTGGTTCCCCAAAAAAACAATGGTGTTGCTCTCTTCAAAAGTGTGGTTCCTCAATCCACCAAAAATGCTTAGAGATTTCTTCTTTCAGTACTTCCTGGACATGTCACTGTGTCACCCAATCACATAATTTCCACAAGCAGTGCTTGCCTATCTTTCCTGGAGAGCACTTGCACACATTGTCCCATTCGTATCCATTCGTCCCATCAGCCAATATTTTTTGTGCTGGTAAGTTGGTGACTCCCCATGTTGTTTGTTTTTAACTGGACTTTTTTGGCGAGGGTTTCTCAACAACCAACAAATGGTTTATTGCTGTTTGTATTTCCACTTCGGAGTTGCAACCTTTCCAGCCCCGTATCCTTGTTGTATGTCGCATTCGATCACTGCCGGTTAAGCCCTGGTATGCCTGGTATGCCATGGTTGCTGTTTTTTATGTCCGCAATATTCCACAAAGACTAGCTCCACAATTTCCATACTTCCCCTACTTTCCCTTGCTGAAATCCAATTTTGGGATATTTTTGGTGCTCTTTTTTTTCCATGTTCCACCCCAGTGGCTGAACGCCCCAAAACTGCCGCCAGGACGAGATTGGCCGCGACCTCATCAAAGGCCTTTTGACACAGCCGGTGCTGAGCTGAAGATGGGTTGAGCTGAACACAGTTAGATGGGCTAACCGTTAAAAAGAAAAGAAGACAAGGTATGTCTTTATGGCGACTGAAAAAACTGACGCAAAAAAATCCAGTGGACCCGAGGTTTTGAGTTTTGGATTAGAAGAGTACCACTCAATTTACCCTCTGGTAATTTAACATAGCTATTGAACATGACCATTTATAGTGGATTTTCCCATAAAAAAAATGTGATTTTCCATAGCTATGTTAAATTATTTTCTTCCCCAGACTTTTAGTGGTTGTGGCCAAAACTTGGGCAAAGTGGATGCTCAGGTGCTAAAGCGGCTCGGCGCTGGTGTGAACGGTCTTCAGGCGCTGCTCATGGGGGTTTCTTGAGTCATGGAGGATCCCCATGTCGTCACCATGGTTGTTTCAATACGAAGTTATGATCATGAAATAACGACTGGTTGATTTTTGGGGGTACCCCCGTGAAAAAATGGAAACCTCCATATACCCTCTGGTAAACTAACATAACTTTGGAAAATCACATTTTTTCATTGGTAAACTAACATAACTAATTATGGAAAATCACCATTTTTCATGGGCGGTAAATCAACTATAAATCACCCATTTTCCATAGCTTTTTGTATGTTTACCAGAGGGTACCACCTTGCAGAATTTGCTCCGAAAGTGAACCGGTGACCCTTGCCGTCGTTTTTTTTGGGAAGGACGTCTTCAAGCATCCCTTCTTCGAGATTCCAGGCTGGTTCCAGCTGCGGGAACCCCATTTGTGGGTAGCATACCCCACAAAAAGATGGGTGGCATAAACAAGCCTTCACTGGCGGTTTATAGATGTTTACCCTGGTTTAAACCTGGTTTATAGATGTTACTACACTATCATAGCATAATTTGAACCTATGGGTTTCCTATGGTTTCCTTACAGCCACTCCGAACAGAACTCAGCGCATCTCAGCCGCTGCGTATCTGTGCGTCAGGCCCCTCGAGTATGTTCGACAAGCTCTTGGGGCGTGAATTGGAACCTCCCTATACACCCGGACCTCGGAGGTGCCTGCAGATGGTCTGGCTGATGCGGTAGATGGTTGATGTGGTGGAAAGAAAAACCATAACGCAGGCAACTTGAGTCTTCAAACTTTTTTTTGGCAACAGATTGGTATATATATATACACATGCTATATATATATAGATGCTATATATATATTATATATGTGATATATCTGAGAAGTCTTTAACGTTTTTCTTCGTGGGACATCTCCCGTAGAGATCCGAAGGTCCCTCAAGGCTCGGTTTCCCGGTCCGCGCCAGGCCGCCCACGGATCAAAAACGACCTCACGGCTACTCAAAGGCACGACGTGGCACCAGCTGTGACCGCATCCACAACCCAAGTTACAGAGATTATATGAGATTACTGTAATATCTATGAACAAATCTATGAAATAATCTATAACTCTATAACTTATCAATACTTATCAGTGATATATCAGACTTATCTGGAAACTGGATGTACAAAAAAAATCCTTTCCGCTTTGTGTTCAGATTTTTTTTTCGCGCTCTTTCGGTTTCCGGGGTCTTCCCCCGGGATGCCGCCAGGAACAGTTCGAGCTCTTTGAGCATCCCTTCTCCAAAGGTGGCACGATGAGAACGATCCAGGGATGCTGGATTTCAATGGATTTCATCATGATTGGAATCTGGTCGGTGGTTTGGAACCGTGATATTAATAGTGGTTAATAGGGTATAATACCAACAACAATGGGAATATGATGATGATCTGGTTGGTGGTGACTGGAACCACGTTTTTTTTTTTTTTAATGACTTTCCCTTCATATTGGGAAGAATAATCCCAACTGACGAACTCCATCATTTTTCAGAGGGGTAGGTTGAAACCACCAACCAGTAATTCATTCTAAATCCACATAAAATCTGATTTCTGATTGCTGGTTTCAAATTTCGAAATCGCTTCACAACATGTTTCAAACATATTTGGGATGATCATGCCCGTTACCCTGTGGTAATCAAAGGTAACAATACGTAGCAATTGAAAATCCCCTATAAATGGAAGTTCAAATGGACACATCATTTATAAATTGGTGGATTTTCCAGCTAACCAGCGGCCCAGCATGTTTGACTACCCCTCCGGGCAGTGGATGCCCACCATCTTTTTGCCAGGTCAGGGTCCCGAGGTGGTAAAGCAGAACGGCTTCTTCTGCAACCTGGCAGCTGAAGTGTAGCAATTCTGTTTTTTTTGTTGTTTTAATATGTTTTAATATGATGTTCAATAACTTTGAATTCTGTTCTTGCATGTCTTGACTTCTGAAGTTTTTTCTTGGCATTTTGTGAGTATCTTTGTTGGTTTGCTGCGATTCATAACTATTTCATGTGTGTTTCTTAATTCTCAAATTTGTTTGAAGATGGTTGGTCCCGGTGAGTTGGGTAGAGACCGTTCTGGATTTTGTGGGAGGAAACTTATTTTTTTGGAATTCTATCATGTCTACCCACTGGTAAACTAACATAACTATGGAAAATCACCATGTTTAATGGAAAATTCCACTATAAATGGCCATTTTCAATAGCTACGTTAAATTACCAGAGGGTAAATATGGCTGAAGAAGTGTGCTCATTGGTGGTTTGGAACATTTTTTATTTTTCTATATATTGGGACTAATAATCTCAAGTGACTTTCATATTTTTCAGAGGGGTAGGTATACCACCAACCAGTGTGTATTTTTTGTGGATAACTGATGATCATTGATGCTCACTTGCTTTGTTTCCTGAACTGATACTCCAGCCCATGGGAGTAGTTACAATTCAATCAATTCCACATCTATTCTATATACCCTCTGGTAAACAAACAGTTTGCTATTGAAAATGGCCATAGAAATAGTTGATCTACCCATTAAAAATGGTGATTTTCCATAGGTATGTAAACGTTCACCAGAGGGTACCTCTGCAGAAAGGTCAGTTTTTGTCGGGCTTGACCATCCCAATTGGGGCGGCGAAGCGACGCCTGACTCAGGCAGTGTCTTCCGCCGGAACCGGTGAACGCTGCAGATGGCGGGGACACGGGGGACACCTGGTTAGCCTATGTTCCACCCTAAAGAGGTTGAAACCAATTTCCCACGTTGACATGATGCTCTTTTGTGACCCATTGATTTCCGCTATCTTTTTGTAGTCCAAGGGATTTTGGTTGACCATTGAATTGTGAATCCTACCCCAACGTGTGCATATTGGATGCACGTATCAAGTTCAGGTAAGTGAGTTGATACTTGAGAGTTGCGCATGTAAAGAGTTCAAGTGCTTGGCAGGTGAATGAGCAGTGACTCGGGAAGTGCAAAATGTGCGTGCCATGTCACCCTCTCAGCATCGGCGACAAGCGCCGGGCTGAAAGAGGTTTCACATGATTTCACTGCTACACAATGATTCCGCGATGAAACTGGGGAAACAAACAATCAAGGTAAAACTCACTTGCCCTCTGGTAATTTAACGTAGCTATGGAAAATTGCCATTTATAGTGGATTTTCCCATGAAAAATTGTGATTTTCCATTGCTATGTTAGTTCACCAGAGGGTACTCACTTCCTAGATCTACTAGCCAACGCTCATGAATGTGGCCATAGAATGCACTAGGTATATGTGCCACACACTAAAGACTGTCTTACATCGGTTCAGTCACGAACAGATTCTGGTGCAACGCATACTGCTCTGTGCTTTTATACCTGCAAATGTGGTCGTGTCTCATATGAAAGTCATGCCTTACTTGCAATATAGGTCGTATGAAGTATCCTATTCAATGCACGTATGTTCCCTTTCAGCAGAATTTTGGTTTTTGAAACTATTGAACATACGTACACAATCGTACGATATTGTACGTATATTATATACCTACTCACCGACCTTACCTTGCCTTACCTTGCCTTACCTTACCTTACCTACCTACCTATACCTCCCTCCCTACCTATCTGCCTGCCTACCTATCTACCTACCTACCTATACAGACAGACAGACAGGCAGGCAGGCATGCATCCATGCATGTTCGCACATGTAGAAACGATGTTTGACAAAATCCCTTTGAAAACCTGGAAAGATAAACGACATGTGCATCTATCAGACGTGCAAAACTTTGGGTCCTCCAGTGGAATCGGAGGATCTTTTGAAGGCTTGACCGGACACCAGATTCCGACCCGGCCCTGGAAGTTGGAAGTGGAGGATTCAAAGCACGCGAGTCTGACACAGAAAGCCATGATTTATTTTGTTTCATGATGATTTATCAAAGAAAAATGGTCGTTGATTCAACCAACAAAAAATGGGGATTTAACCAACAAATATGGGGGATTTCACATGATTTAGTCAGCCAAAAGGGTGGTTTTTAATGGGAAGTTATACAGGGGATATGGATGACTTCTAGTGACCTCACTGCGTCCCAGTGCATATCCTTGCTGCTGCCTTTGTCACACCGCGACTCGGCAGGAAAGGTTTGATGTGATTTTTTCTCGGCAGGAAAGGTGAGAAAAAGATAGAAACTGCTTGGTGGTTTCAAAGATGTTTCATTTTCCATGATATATTGGGAATGGAATAATCATCCCATTTGACGAACTCCATCATTTTTCAGAGGGATAGGCTCAACATGGCTCAACCACCAGGATAGAAAAAGATAGAAAAAGAGCATTAGTCAGGATTCTCAGCCTTGTTACATGCCCCATTTTTCAAAGCCCCCAATGGGAGTCACAGCTTTCCAGCAAAGCGAAACTGGTCGCGAAACCTGAGGTTCTCGCTGCACTAACACAGGAAGTTTATGGAATTTTAGATTTACCCTCTGGCAATTTAACATAGCTATTGAAAATCACCATTGTAAATCGGTAAATCACCATGTTGATCCATTTTCCATAGCTATGTTAGTCATTACCAGAGGGTTTTTTTGGCTTCTGAAAACACTACCAGACGATGGTGAAATTGGCCCAACGAGTTAATCATGACGGCCAGACTCTCGAAGGCAAGCGTTTGTTGCTTCAAGGAATGTGGGCTCCCGCTATTGATGTTGCAAATTTGGGGTGAAAAAGTTGACGAAACAATATTCTATACTCTACAACATTTTATATACAACTATTACTGAATAGATGTGAATAATTAGATGTGATCTGAAAAAAAAAATGAGGCTCTTGGCCATCAATTGTTCATCATGTATCCATATTTTATCCCCGAATCGGACGGGAAACTAATTCCTTGAAGACCTCCGATGTCGGCTCATCGAGCCGCTTGAGCCTTGCCTCGGAAGCCTTCTCGCTACAACGAAGTGAGAGCTTTCCAAGTCATTGGGTATGGGTCAAATTATGAAGGTCCTGGGAAAATTAGGAACCACAGCTGTTGACCATGCTCCAGTTTTTTGGGATCACCCAATTTGGTCCCATACCCAATGACCATCAATGACCATGGGGTCCATCATCGTTTCTATCCGTGAAACGGATCAGGTGCCCACGCAAAACGCGAAAAAATCTGAGTTGTTTGGCATTGCTTTAAATTTGAACTGCTGAAAAACGTCGGTGACCATAAACTGAACAAACAGAACTAGATTAGATACAGAACTATTTTTGTAGACTGAGCTCGTGAATCGGTGGCTCAACTGTATTCAAAGGATTTACAGATATACATTTTCGAAAGTATATAGTGTGCACCATCATCCATCGGGTTGTTTGAATTTGCATAATCCACCAATCATTTTCAAGATCAGCGCGACAGGTTTTCCGCATCAGGCACCGCACGGCATAGGGTGTGGCGGGGACACGTCAATGTGGGGACAGACTCTTTGAACTTGCAAAAAGACGCAACGAAAATCAGTTTTGCACCAGAGTCCGGTCAGTTTTGCATCAACGTTTTTGAACACTATACCCCATAGGATCCATGGTGCTGGTATATATGCTAACATTTGGGGTATATTGATGGGATCCATGGCACACCATATATAGCAGCACCATGGATCCTATGGGTACTGGTAATGTAATAAATCAAAACCCTGGTGATATCCTGCTGTTCACATCAAATGAATTATGGCAACGGGATGTTTGCCACGTGCCGATGCTCCCATCATCTCCCATAGATGTGGACTCATTCCAACAAGATGCACCTTTTTTTGTGAGCTGCTGACAGTAGAGACATGCCCACACAGCTTCTTGAATCTTGTTGTTCATCTGTCATTGGAAAATTGCAGTGTCTCCCCTTCTACCTGCGAAAAATCTTCCCTCCTTCCCTTCTGACTCAGTCTATCTGAGTCTTTTTTCCTCCTTCACTGACACCTCAATTGCGCTCTTGTCCTGTCCTCAAGAGGTCAATTTCCCCGAAGTGACACAGCAAAAAAAGCAGCTCCAGGTGCTAAGCGATGAGCGCCTTGCTCGTTTGCTGTGCGGAGACCTGAAGATGTTGGAATTGCTGCCAGCTGTCCAGAGATGCAGGAATATCATAGAACATAAACGATTACAGTGATTACACTTGGCAATTTAACAATTTAACATAATTCAACCATGAAGAATAAGGATCTAAACAATGAAAGTTTGCATTCAATTCAATCGATATAAATCAGCAAGGTTGGTCAATCGTTAGATGAAAGGAATAATGATTGGATATCAAATTCATCATGGGTGTTTCCTTTCCGGTGGAGGATTGTCCAATTATATCCAATTATGGCTACCAGTATTTTGATTGCAAAATGATGACCAACTAAACAGACATGAGAGTAGGGGTTAGACGGTGATATATAATGATATATATATATATAATGAGAGTAGGGGTTCATTAAGATTCAATATACAAACATCAAAGAACCAACACATTGAAAACACGGTAGACATTTGGTGTTCTTGTCGACATTGGTTTTTAGCTCCTAAGGTAGACTCGACCATCAAATCATGTGACCACTGAGGGGGGGGGGTACCCTTTTGAGAATCCATAAGTGGTTTCTACAAGAGGAACCTTTCAGGAAGAGAACCCTCCGTTATCAGATTGGATTATATATAAATAGCAACCGGCTAGCACTTAGAATATTAATCATTTTTCTATATTCTGAGTGGCACCTATTTATTTTTAATATTCTATGTGCCAGCTGTTTACTATATATACATGTATACAGGAGGGTAAATTCGATCAATCAATCGATTGCTGCGGCATTAGGATCCCAGAACTGGCAGACAAATGGACTTCACTGAACTGTACACAGAAACATTATGTTCAAAGCCTTTCTATGTTAAGGACCTCTACATGACTACATGTTCATGTAAGACATTCGAACTGCAACTGCAACTCTTGTTGCACAAACGAGGCAAATCTATGCAAATCTAAAGTTTGTTCCAGCAGAAATCATGTGCTTGTCAAGTGGCTCAAATGTAGCCGGACGGCGTAAAGACTCTGTCTTCCTAATGTGCATGCAGTGTTTTCTTCCCCACCGGTTCTGATTGTTTGTGCTCATGTTTCCATGTTTGGCTACTGTACATGTCATTTTTGTGGTTCAATTGTTGAATAAATATTGTGAAATCATCATGTTTTCTGAGAAGCAACCGCCTCATCTGCCCAGGCAGGAGCAGAGTCCGATTACTGAGAGTGCCTTGACATCTGCGGATGGTCAGTGACGGTTTCGTAAAATCCTTGGAGGTTTTGGTCAAACTCTCATCATGAACGGTGGCCCTCCAAACATCTCCAATCCACTTTGGCGACACATGTAATCTTATGTTTCGCAGTTTGACGTTTTTTCATAACATGTTTGGTGGCTAAATAGTCCATTTAACCACCAACATAGAGTGTTTGAGAATCCTTCCTATAACTTGATTTCATACCTCTTTTGTATGTTTTGAAACTATTTTGGATCCATTCATGAATTGGGATTCCAACTGATGATGGGGGCATTTAATACTCGCTATGTATCCCCATTATCCCAAAAAATCAGGACGGTTAAATCCTATTGAACCAATATTGAACCACCACTTTTGATGGTTAACCCTTCACTTTAGGAGGTGATTTTGGTGGTTTAACATAGGTATGAGAAAATCACAATCCTTGATACTTGACTGATCCATAAATGGACAGTGTTCCATGGCTAAGTTAAGGAGATTTGACCAGTATATTCCTGTATCATATTGACCATTATTCACCATTTTTGGTAACGGTTAATTCATTATAAATACACATTTATAATAGTAATTAAACAGTTATAAGATTACACATAGACCATTGCAACGGATATGAAGTAGTGATCTTTTTTCCACTACTATGGTCAAATAGTATAAACCTTCATTAACCGATAGTAGTTCATCATTTTTTATGATGAAGCACCAAAAACCATTCGTTGGACGGCGCCCTATTTGTCGAATCAGGTCACCAGACCGAAGTCAGTGATGAAGAACTGGCGCGACGCCTTCAAGCGTCGCTTGGCAAAAAAAATCACGCTGCGGGAAGCAGTTACTGCAAGTGGCTACACAATACTAATCATCAATAATTTGTAAATTCATTGCTGAATCATTATCAATTTTATTGGGTGTTCCACATTAAATCATTTTTTTTCATTATCAATATTAATGTGGGTAAAAACAATAGTAATCCATGCCCCAAATCACCATAAATTGTTTATATATATATTTTTTTACCCGCATTAACAATCAATTTAACTGCTATTCATAGCTATTAGTTATAAGTTATAAGTATCTAGCAAGTGTACTGCAGAATAACTATAAATAACTAATCCTAATCATGATTGTAAGCTATGCATAATAGATGGTTAACTGGGAACAGGACACATGATACTTCTGCATCATATGTTGATCATGGATAGGTACACAATATATGCATTAATATGCATCATGGACTATACATATTTAACATTGTATTATATATATGAAATATATATATATATATATTCATTAGTGGCTATGACGATTATGCATATATGCATACTCCCTAACAATCCATATTCACCAGTTACAAAGGGAAGAGCGTTTGGCTTATGGGTCATTATCAGTCACTACTTAGGAGTCACCTAGGCACCTGCGGAACTGGGATGCCCCAAGCGCAAACTCAGCGGAACCTGGCTGCGTCATCCCCAAAAAACCATGGCCGCGGCTTGGCCGCCGGCAGGACTCGATGGGTATACCATAACTGTTGCTACCATCATTACTATTCCTATTTATTCCTTAATAATAATGATGGTAATAATAGGAAAAATGATGGTAGTAATAGTAGTATATATAATAATATATAATAATAACAATAATAAATCCTTATAATAACAACGGAAAATAATAAAAACAGCATCGCCATCATCATGATTGTTCTTAGCGAGCATCGATTCATGATTATGCTTACTTTCTTATAATATATGTGTTGGACACACATCATGAAGCCTGACGAACTGAGGGAAGAGGATCTGGGCGAGCGAGACTCTCGGGAGCGCTCCGGGCGAAGGCGGGCGGTCCAACGTCTTCAGCAAATCCAGTCCAGAAATACAGAGTAATTACCCTGTAAAATCAATGTTTTTTTTTAATCATCAAGTGGGTACAATTGGAAAATGTCAGCACCTGCATAGACTATTTGGTCAGGTTTCTTTGGGGACAAATCGAGTTATAAATGAAATTATGATTGTAAGAGATACCAACCATCAACCAAAGATGACAGCTTTGACTTGCGGATGGTGCTGTGCAGGAACCTACACCGGTCGGGTGAAGCAGGCGAAATCGAGGGAAGCTTCGTGTGAATTAGTGGCGTGATTCTGAAAGCAATACGCATCAATAAGCATCCAGGATGAAGAAAAAAACACCACATATGATCATTACACTCTGGTAAACTAACATAACTATGGAAAATCACCACTTTCAATGGGTAAATCAATCAACTATAAATGTGCCATTTTCAATAGCTATGTTAGTTTACCAGAGGGTAAAGCATATCAAAACAGTTGATGATGCCTCACAGAACCAAACACATGTGGTGTTTATATAAGCGTATATAATCGCAGTTGTTCCCGTGGTTTTTGCTTCGTGAGCAGTCCCCTGCAGACTGGCGACGATCCTTCTCAGCGATTCTGCAGGGGGCCATGGCATCATGGCGGGCAGTGCATCCTGCGAAAGTTGTAACTGGCCAAGTGATAGACCAAATAAAGGGGTGAATAAAATTGATGATGATTTCAATGTGGGAAACCCTGGCTGCCATAAACAACTACCAAACTTGGGGATGGTAAACGATGGTAAACGACCCATAAGAATGGTGATTACTCCGGGATGGTTCATGGCATTTGGTTTTCATTAGCCACTTAGATGATTATATAATATTATATATATATAATTATATATGTATATATATTTCTTAGGTAACAACCGTGACTGGTTTGCAGTTTCAAATACTCTAGTATTTCTTCCATCGACTTCCGAGTGGGATGATTATTCCCAACGGACGTGCAAAGAAGTTTATGGGATGGGTTGAAGCCACCTGCCAGATGCTCATGTGTGTTTTAGACATCAAGATGATCGCCAATAATTGTTGATTATGATATATTATGAACAATTATGACTATTATATTATTGTTGATTCTTGATTCTTGATTAGATTATTGATAGATGATGTAAAAAAGGTGGTTTAACTGTTCAGGGTATATCACCATGACCTGTGGTTTGATCTTGCCAGAAATTCGTATCATACCGGATCTGCGGATGTCTCCACCTCTTGTCGATAGGAATAACTGTTAGAGCGTGGTGCTTTAATCAGCTCCTCCGGAAGCAACTAACATAGTATTGTTGAGATGATCAGATGATCATGCCTCTTATTTTGTTGTTCTCATATATATATAATTATATATATATACACTAGTATATATATACACTAGTATATATATATATATATATGTGCACACACACACTTGCAGTTCAACTGTTTTCGACTTATATTTAGTATCAGTTGTATAAATTATGAATTATATGTATATATATATAATTATATCTATACCCTAAGCTTCTGCGACCATTTAAATAATAGGCTTGCATCTGCGACCATTAATTTGCATTAACGACTATTTTCCAAGGGTCCTGGATGGGAAGAGTGGCAATTCAGAGATAAGGGGATGGAAGGGTTGGCTGATTGCCGACCTACCTGCCCAGCGGCCTTGCAGATGCGAGAGGATCAGGTGTGGGACCTTGGGTGAGTTGACATCACCATATGTTAACATGTTGAATAATTTCAAAATTGTGTATGGTTATTACAAAGATGGGTTCTTAAATGCTCAGCTCAGCAGGTGGTTTACTTATTTCATTTTGTTAAATTCACATGTTTCTGCTTCGCGCCATGGCCCCATCCATGGCCCTGTATGCTGTATGCGAAAAGCTGTCAAAAGACGTTCAGGGCTTAGTATTTTTCAGCAATGGGTGAGCTGCTTTGCATTTATGATGCAATGCATATATAATATATACATGCCATGTGTCTCATCCTTTCCCCATCCAGGTCTTTATGAAGATGCCATAGGAGACGATGTTATAGACCTTGATGATGTGGAAACAGGTGCGTTTCCCCCCCTGCCTTTGCAGTCTTGTGCGCTGATTCTGGGGAGTTCCAACTTGGCAGGGGGCTACAACATGGGCCTGGGGGTGTGCATGGGTTTGGGCAAGTGAGAGTGTGGTGAATGTGCTTGATTTCAACTCAAGGGACCCTAGGACCGAAACAGGACGCAGCTTGTCTTGTGGAGTCTTGAGGTTGAAGGGGTGCTCCAGCAGGTATATCCCAATAAGTTAGTTAATTATTATATTATAAATGGATCATCTATTTATATTACATATGGGTGCATCGGTTGCAGGGTTTAAGATTTGACCTCAACCTGTGCAGCCATGGGGGACTCAGTGGTACCAGCATCGCGTCTTTCTCGCCGTGTTGAAGAAGTGAAGGCCTCTCTGGGATCATATATCTTTTCCGTTGACACCTCTTTGTGGCTGGCAATTCCAATTTCATGTACTTTCCGATGTAGGGTGGGTTTTACACTGGTCCTCCCATTGCTTGGAGGTTTGGCTAGCTGACATCATTGAGGAGGAAGGCTGGCTAGACGAGCGGCGCAAGCTCTTGCGCCATCGTGCAGGTTTGTCTGCGCGTGACACTCGCAAAGTCTGATGCTCAATGGAAAGGGGGTGGGGTTCCAGGGAGCAAGTTGTGCACATGTGTGTCCTTTTTTCATAAGCATGTTCTATCCTTTTTCTGGATTACAGTTTCAGATTATGTCCATATGGAATATCATGGTCGCAGATGCAAGCCTAGTATTCAAATGGTCGCAGAAGCTTAGGGGTATATTACCACCATGGGCCTGATGCGCACAGTGTTGTCAACAACTTGTTGGGTGACCTTTCCAAAGATCGATCGACTGAAACTTATATTATTATGGTGCATGCTATTTGCAAAATCCCACTCTGGTTTTGGGATCAAAGAAACGGAGTTGATGGCATCAAATGGCACCAGGTACCACAGTGGGAGTCTGTTAAAGTGATCATTCCTGATGATTTCAAGATTCTAGTCTCTAATTACCTTTTGCATCACAGGGCTTCATGTTTTTTCAAATGCGTTTATACCCCCATGCATATATTTGCATCAAGAAATCCTGTAATTATTCGTCATTGCCCCTGATACAATATCATGATAATAATATATACCCCTGCCCAGGTTCCGCGGTTCCAGTTCATCCTGTTTGACAAGCCTCGCATCACTTCCCGTGAGGCCTTCCACTGCCTTTTTTTTCAATCTTTTTTAGGGCTGCAAGCACAGCTACACACTGGTGGTCCTCTGGATAGGTCGAAGCTGATGGCAATTTCGAGCTGATGCTGGATTTCTTGGCAAGTTTTGCCCATGACATCCCCTCACCAAATGACGTTGAGGCAGGCCGTTTGACGTCATTTTTCAAAGTTCAGTGAAGGAGTTTAGTAGCAGGATATCCAAAACCAATTACATAATAATATTATAAGCATTATTATTATTATCATTATTATTAATGATCATTATTATATATGTGGAGGATCACATTAAAAGGATCCATATCGATCGATAGTTATGATTGGGTCAACCCTCATTGCCAGGATGCCCTGATTTGGGCCAGCACCAAGTACAAGTTGAACCCTTGGAAGGAGCTTCCCATGCACCAGGCATTGGAACTTTGTGACAATACCAACGCACTGCAGTACAGATCAGTACAGTCAATATGAGACTGTCAATGATTGGTCAGATTACATCTTTGGTCCAAAGGTTGAACATAAAACTGCAGAGCTGGACCCAATGACATTGTACCGATTTACAATTGATCATTTGAAAGGTGATCCGTGCAAGAATTATACAATACAATGGTTAGACTTTTGTTTTGTTTTTTGATGACAGGCCTGGGCCCAGACTGAGTCTGGAGTCATCCGATCCTGTGCAGCCTATTGCATTGACCGCTTCCAACGCTATGCTGCTTCAAGGCTAGATATGGATGATGCAACTTAAGACACATATCAGAATTCGATACATGTTCATCTAATTTCAAAAAAACACACACATACATATGCGCATATTGTTGTAAACATATTATATAATTATTATATAATATGCATGTATTTGCATGCATGCATATCCTGTGAAGTGCGCAGTAGATTCAATACTGGAACACAAATACAGTCTTTAAAAACGTTAGTCAGATTTGAAACCATTTTGTCACTGTTGACTGGGCAATGGTCCATCCCCTCTGATACTGTATCAACTCCGACCAGCCAGGAAAGGCCACCCGAGGATGGACGAGCTGCGATCAGTGATCTACACAAAGCTGAAGGACTGTGATTCGCTGGGCATGTTTTGGGGTATTGAGTTACAAAACAATCAACATATATTTGTTTCTTCATGACTCAAATAATTAAATGATATATTTTCAGAAGTGAATTATGTATCAAGGATCCAGAATACCTGTATTGCACACGACTGAGTGATGAGGCATTATATTATAACTTAGAGGATTTATCGATCCATTGGTCCATCCGTAAGTTGATTCATCAGCCCATTGATCCGTGACAGCCCTCCCATTGCGGCCCCTCATCCGCAGCTCTCAGATGGCTAGGAGGAGAACCTGCTGTCACCAGAGGGAAAGAAAATCCCCACCAGAGGTCGAGGTGCTGCACGTCTCAAACAAGAGGAGGCACCAAATTCGGACTGGATCCATTAACTAGAAATATCATATCACTCGATCAACATCAATCTATCGATCATTGAAAATCCAAAATCAATTCCATTCCAGTCCACTTGCATGAATTATTAATTGATTTGAATGCCAAATCGCAAAAAAGTGCAGTGATTTTGAGTACGCATTTCTAGGACCACATCAACAATGGGACCTTGCAAGAAAACGATATAGAAATGCACATTGTTTGCATTCAACCATGCATCATTGGAATGTTTATCAACCCATGCTCTGGGCAGGCTGCTTATAGGGCTATGAAATTGGCGAAGGATGTGGACAACATGGAGACTCTTCCCATGGAGTCCCAAGACATGTCCCCCATACGACCAATGTCACCGCTCTTGGAGGGTGAGGAGAGTGAGGAGGAGGGTGAGGAGGAGGAATCAACCACTGATGAAGATGTTGATGACTTAGAGGTGATTGCAGTTCATGACCCTGATCCAATCATCCTTGAGGATGATGATGTTGAGTCACCCATTCCCCCAACTATCATGGAGGAGTCACAGCCTTTTGAGCCAGAGGTCCCTGATTCCCAGTTTGATCCAGCGGGTACCCAACAAGATGTGCCACAAGAGTCTTCGCCTGCAGAACCAGCTGGCATCATCGGCAAAGGTCTGGAACCTCCATCCAGGGATGGCGGCAAGGGTGCACCCCCGAGTGATGAAATGGATGTTGAGGATATCTTGGATTCTGAGGAGGAAGATGGCGTAAAGGGTGCCCAAAGTAGCAAAGGAGTTTTCCAGGAGGGGACATGAAACTGCTTAAGTGCGTTGGTTGGGTTCTTCAAACATGAAACAAACATAAACACATTGAATTGATCGATTGGTGAAATTACCTAGCATGTGTTCAAGCAAGTTAGTTCAAAACCCAAGAATTCACCAGTTCCTTTTGTATAGTATCGATGAACAATAATAATAATATACAACATATATGCTTTCTATAGACTATGTGATGTGATATCTGTTTACTTCGACCTGGCCAGTGAGAAGTACCAACTTGCCAACATCATCAAATATCAAGATGTGTCTCCAACATGTTGCATTCCTTTGCCACCGCCCAGCCACTAGCACTATATTCATGAATTCATATCCAGGATCGAAAGCCGCTGAAAGATGAAGTGAAGATTCCTCAAAGTCTTGAGGAGCAGGCTATAGCCCAACTCAATCACCTTGTTGGAGATGGTGAGGTTGCAATGACAGAACATATGGCTGAATTGGCGAAGGCAAGAAAGCCTGTATGGAGGGGGGGTGTTCCCTGCTGCTGTTTTTTGTTCAAACATTTCATTGGGGCTGGTGATAGTGATGTTGTGCTGGGCTGGGGTTGCAATGATTATTAGTTATTCCATCAGCACATCCCATGCAGGTTCTCAAGGTTTTTCCACGATTTGGCAGTCCGCAATATGATTTGAAATGACATCATGATTGACATTGTCTCGTATACCTCCAACTTCACGTCACAAGGTTCTGACCCCACGTGTTTCAAGACCTGACAGTGACCCACAGATCACAGCATTATACATGCATCTGTCTTATAATATTATAATATATATATATATATATATATATTATATATTACATATATTATATTAGTGTTGCATTTATATATACGTATTAATCATGATCATATATATAACTTATCATGATTGGTATTCATGTACTTTTTGTATATTGTGATCATCCATTGGTCCCATGTATAAACCCAGACTCCCCAAGAGAATTCTTGGCTTCTCTTCCTGTCAAAACATCATGACAGATCCCCCAGCCTTGGAGGCACAAGCAGCCATCCGCAATATGGCCAAGGAAGCAGCAGATGCTCCTGACCAGGACAAAGTACTCCGAGAAGAGCTCGAAGCAGAAGAGGTTGAGAAGCAGAAAAAGAAATCCAATGCTGTCAAAGGTCGTGGAAAGGGAAAAGGGAGAGGTAAAGGAAAAGGTGGCCGTGGACGTGGTAGGGGCAAGAAAAATGGCCCGGATGAGGAAATGCCTGAGGTGAAAGCTGCAACCACACATGATGCGGAGGAAAATCATGAAGTTGGGGACACTGATCAGGTCACTGACTCTCCCCCTGTCGAGGAAATGGAACCTCCCAATGATTCTTTGACCCCGAAATCTATTGGCCACAAACCCATCAAGAGGAGGAGATCCAAGCTCAGACGTTTGAAAGCCCTTTCGCCTTCCAGCTCTGCAAAAAAGGCTGCAAAGTGCCGCGTTGAGCCTGTTGCCGGTCCAGAAAGTCAGCAGGAAGATCCGTGGGGTGGCACTGGTGAAGATGTTTGGGATGGTGACTGGGAGAACTCTTGGGAATATCCTGATACGCAGGTTGCAGAAGAATGGGAAACAAATAACAAGCCATCGAAAAAACGCAAGACCAAGAAGACCAAAGGAAATAGAAAGAAAGCAAAACAGTCCACTGAGAATCAGGATGGCAATCATGCACCGCCTACTGGCATGTCCTCAGACCACACTGGAAGAATGGCAAAGGCAAAGGCAAAAGCGAAGAGCAAGGATAAAGTTAAAGGCAATGAACCGGAAAAGCCAGGAGCCATTGATGACGATAAGGAGTTGCAAAAAAAGCGAGAGGCAGAAACGAAGAAGGACAGACACTTCACCAGGTGGTCATAGTTAGCTTTCAACCAAATACCATTAACAAAACAGGTATACTGCTATGATAGTTGATTTCTTGTAGGCAATCGTTGGGCACTAAAGGTTTGTGGCAATCTTGATCAGTGCACTAGCTGTAATATCTCTGTTGTGTCCGATGATGTCCAATGTGACAAGAACATCACTCAAAATAACTAGCATCTGAATTCCCTGATGATCAAATTACGACACCAAAAAAACAGATATAATATATACATTATATATATATTATATAATATATTATATATGATTTTGTTCTCTCCATTTTCTTGCTGTAAACATGCAGCTTGTCCAATCCCCATCACCTGTGGCAGGTTGAAAAGTGGAATATCCTTCTTGAGGTTGCAAAGTCAGACTCTAGCTTGGCAATGCAACTGCCCACAGAGATGTGCGCTGGAAAGTCCAAAGCTGAGGTGATTTTGAATTTGGGTCTGGAATTTTACTGCTGCCATTGAGACATCTTGGGATTGGATCAAGGCATAGCATGAAAACCTAGTTAGCCTGCCCATTCCAGAAAAACATGCATGATGGTTGATACCGATATACTATAGTTTCCAACATGCAAATGCTAATCTACTGGTGCTCAGGTCATTCACCATTTATGCCCCTGATGGAGCAGTCCCACATCATGGGGGTGAATGTTCTGCCATCGGAATCTTGTTGGACTCTGAGACAGTGTGCTGATTGAGATCATGTCATCAGTGATTGATTTTAATCAATATAATATATTGATTAATATAATTATTAAAGTTTTTCCCATCTTTTCAGTATTAAAGAAATCAAATAATCTATCGAATGCCTTTCCCTCCTGCCACATTTGCCTGAGGCTTTCGCAAGCGCGGTGCAATTCAGCTGCCTTCCATGTTGCGAGGGCAGAAGGGATTGAAGAGCGGGTTGCCAAAATGAACAAAGATTTGGGAGGAACTTGGAAGGTGGGAAATCATCCATGTCATGGCATGGTTTCTCTGCAACCAATTGCAAATTAGGATTGGAAAGAATGAAATACTTGGAGTTTTGTACCTGAAATTGCAGTGCTGCTGACTCCCATTTCAAATATCAGGTTCTGTTCTCAGGGAGATGTTTCAATAGTGCAGCCAATATACCAACTATGAAGGTATTCAACATGACCCTCAATTCCCAAGAGGCAGTGCTAACCATCACCAACTGTCTATCACACAACTCCAGCTTACTGGAGGTGCAAAAGAAAGGCATCAGCGTTGGTTGGGGCAGCAATGGCGGGTGCACGGCTTCGTTTGGAGCCACAGCTTCTGGTGGGTGGTTGTGGTGAACATGATAAGGGATGCGATGATAAGGGATGATAGGGGATGATAAGGGATGATAAGGGTATTGTTGCTTATAAGTATGCATCATGATGTAATATTATATTAGTACATATTATATATATAATATAATTACTTATATTAATATACAAAAAAATGTGTTGACCTTAAATTGCTGGATTGCTGTTCATGCATTTAGACCACCAAAAAGCGACCACTGGAAATCATATATTATATCAGGTTGACAATTTTGATGGACCTTACCAGGATGTACAATATCATAGATTAGTCACATAAATGCATGTTGATTAGCTACTTTTGCTCAATCCAAACATTGTACTAGAGCAATCTATCCATGGAATTTGCACTAGTAAGTATGGCATGATGCCCTCGATACTGCCCTGCCACTTGTATTCCCATAATTCCACACCCTTGGTGTCGCCTGACCACCTCCCCAAGGTGGACCTTGGCAAAGACTGCAGCTGGATGGCCCTGAAATGAACGAACTGGGCCTGGGGATTTCTAATCAGGTCACACTTGAAACAGTGCTGCCTGAGAGGATTTAGATCTCTAATGAAACAAATAAAGATCCTTAGGGCTTCCAAATTCCATTTGTGAAACTTGTTTGGTGTTAAACCCATTCAACTTGTTTGGTTCCCAGTATGAGCATCAAGGAAGCCATGGGTCTTAGATCGTTGGAGGTAAATTTTGTTTCAAGGGGTTTACACGCAGCACACTCTTTCCGGCATGATTTATGAAGGTACTATATACTGGTGCAATGCCACTTGTAAACAATCTTAGGGGCTGAGTGTGCTGGTGTTTTTCTTTACACAGCAGTGTGGGACCCAGGCATTGATACCGCTGCTAAAGTTGCACTGTGCGCATGCTGCGCATGTGTGCGTTTGATGTTGGAGATGTTTTAAGTTCATCATTTTGAGCAATTGTCCAACACTAATAATATTGTGGAACAATCTTGTAACTGTGGCTGTTGCTTTTACCAACAGGTGGTCTTTGGGTTCTGGGCAGAAGCCTACTATTGCTGTGCCATCCGAACAAGCTTAGATTTGATCATTTCGGGGATAGACATTGGAAAGTTGAGAAGAAAATGGTGCCTGCTGTGCGGGGATCAGACCGATCATGATGGCACATGCTTGAGTATATGATCAAGCTAAAATCTTAAGGAAATATAGATCAAATGTGACTACACGCATGCAAGTATCACACATGTATCGACATGCATGTTGATCTAATTGAACTGAAGACCCACACAACTCTTTTGGGGGATGATGTTTGCTTTGCAGCTTGGTGGTGACTATCCATGGATGGATTTTGCATTACATCATCATTGGCCTGGATCTGTGCATGGGACTTGGCTCATGCAGGTGCACAAGTGTGACTACAATCCTCTTGAGTTTGGAAAAATTTTGTTCATCAATCTTTCCACTCTTAATTGAACTGGCTACTGAAATTCGAAAGCTAGTGAAATTGGCCCATGATGGTTGGCCCAACATCAAGACCTCTTCTCTGTGGAGCCACACGCAAGGGTTGCTGACTTGGCTGTCGCTGGCAAAGCAATGGCGGGATCTCAGGGCAGGAAGAAGAGTTGGGCCAAGAGCCCATTGGCTCTCTCTGTCATGGCTTCAAATCTATTGGTCAGTTGGGGGGTGCCTCTTCTTTTGCCCCTTTGATTGAATTCTGAATTTATTGACATTGTGGATCACATCAAATATTGTAAGGTCTCTGCAAACTGTTCTGCCAATTGGCCATCGATATAATTTAGACAGATCTAGAGCCCCCAAAAAATGTTCAAAATTGAATATCGAGAGAATGAGTACTTGTAGTGGGTCTGCATGTGTTATGGTCAGGAGAATGTGTGTGTGTGTCTGTGCATGTCCTTCTTGGTTTCCTGTGATCTCCCATGGCCTTTGAGGTTACATGCCTGTGATTACATTGCTCAGAATGCACCAGATGATGATCATCGCAGGGTCCAGTGCTCAGATTGGAACCTGTGCACTATGGTGATCATCATTGTTGATAGAATGAACTGATTGCTGTTGAATAACGGGTGTAGCAGTTTGATTAAATCTACATACATGTGCATGTGCATATTATGTGCTGCATGCACATGTAAGTATATTCATTTAAGTTGTTTCAATCAAGATTATCATTTTATAGACTGCCACGTTTGTACGGTGAGGAAGTTTTTACATGGTCATGGTTGTGAAATCTGTGTGTACCTTATAGGTAGTGATGGATGCATGCCCCATCAACCACCCATCGGTCAACCATTAATTGATTTCTATCTATATGCGTGGAGTTTGCATATGTGTGCATGATGCCTTTGGTTAGAAAAATATAATATAATAAATCTACAAGTTTAATATCATATATTGTACATGAATAATTTATAAATTATTTATTATATATAATATTATATGTTGATCGGTATTGATCTATTTGATGGTTATCGATTGGTTGATGCAGACTCATCGATGCACCCTATGCACATTGATTATGATCCATGCATGTGGCATTTGTGTGAGAGAATGCTACCCACTATGAGTGACCCTCCCTTCCCATTCCAAATGTGTGGATCCAAGCACCAGACCAGCCAAGGACTTGGATGCCATTGACGCCTTCGGAGGGGAGCAGGAGATTTCCACCGCATTTGGTCAGGGTCCCCAGTCTGTGTTTGAATGATCTTTGGTCGACTCACACTTGGGAAAAACCTGGCTGATCCACAAGATTTGATATTGATATGGTATTGGCATCAAAAAATGATTTAACTCAGCGGGTTTTGATCACTACAAGACATCATGAACTGATAGTTTGGCACGATTAAATATACCGATCTATATTACATGTATCTTTCTCATTGCAGTCAACCAGAGTAGATCAGTAAAACCATCCACCCTTCTAAGCACACATGAACAAGACCAGCTATACAGAAATCACTCCTGGTTGGGTCTCTCCCACCCTTCTGCATGTGATTTGAGGCAAGCGTGGAATGAAGACGTGAGGGGCCCAAGGTCTAGGGCAGTCAAATATTGGAATATAATATGATATGCATGCGGTGTCAAAAAGAACATAGTCTAGTGGTTCGACAATGTTTGTGGGTACTTTGAATAAAGGTGCTTAATGTCAAAAATGAGGAAGTGGGGACTGAGTTGAAAACTCATCATCATAAATTCCTTTGGCAATTGACTACTACACTTCTGATCCACTTGATCAAGCTGGATTCCCTTCACTCCAAAACACCATTCCCATCCTTGACCATGCCTTAAGCAACCATATTTGCACTTGGTGCTGCTGGCTGAGGGACTTCTTTGACCTCAAGACCCAGGGCGAGGAAGGCGACATTTTGAGCATGTGCTTTCCTCAGCTCTTGATTGCCAGGGGACTATTGATATGTTGGCCTGGAAGTTTGGTCTTGGTGGTGCTTCAATCGTAATTTATTAAATTCTGTTGTGATCATGACTTTTACTTGGTTTAGTGAAGCAACCTATTCTTGAGAGCATAGATGTCTTAGAAGGTACTGTATATTATACTAGATCATGTGGGTTGGCCTCACTGGCAATACCAGAAGCCCTCAAAGTTTGCTAACCCTGTTGAAGATGGTTCTGCATCAGATGTCATGGAAATATGTCACATGTGTGATAAGAGAAAATGCAAAATGTGCATATCAATTTCATTGGAAACCAAAATTTCATTGGGACAAACTGTATCCATCTTGTGTGAATTAGTTCATTCATAATATAATCGATCAACAAACAACCTGGGCCACGGCTGGCTCAGGCCCGGCTTCCTGGTGATATTGCTAAAGGTGTTACAGCTTCGCATTGGGGGCCTCCTCATAGGGGGCCCTCCGTGCGGGAGCTTTGTGTGGGTCAACCGATCGACAAGCCGCAGAAGCAAGACCCGGCCGCTTGGGGACAGCTCCAGGGAATATGTCAGGTGTGCCAACTCGATTCTTTTCAGCAGTAAGTGTGTCTATGAGATCTTGATTGATTGTAATGTATAACGTCGTAACTGTATTATGTTTTGAATTCTGTTGTGGTTGAACTACAAAACAAAAACAATTGGGGCAATCATGACATAAATATTTGATTTAAATATATATATATATAGATCAGATCTATATTTAAAAAACATATTATAATATATTATTATTATATATATATAATAATATATCGTCCCTCCATCATGATGGTCGAGCCAGTGATGTGAATATTGTATGCAACATCATCCTATCATCTAGTACAATCTGGCAACATTGTCTTGGCCAAGTTCGTTCACCACAATGGCAACCAAATCTGCCATGAATCTGAGGATCACGACAAGGTTTGTGCTCCTTTCAATGGTCGCCCTGGCAAGGGGTTGTGAGATTTTATGGGAGCAGCCTGGATCGAGCCTGATGTTAGACTTCCCCTATGTTAAATTTCTGGCGCTTGCCATCATGCCGATTGCGTGGGGGAAAGTACGATTGATCTGACCTCAGTTTATGCATCATTGTTACTGACTGAATTTATGTGTATAAACTTTGACATTTAAATCGATGGTGTGCTGTCAGAGTCACCCCCCCATGATGATGCACATTAGTTCCTGGAAACCGAGTCCTATGGGTGCTTTCGGCCACCCAAACACAAAGCCGACAATACTGTTTGGGTCAGCGTGCCTGGCCCGCATGTTATAACGTTATTTTATTTGTTGTTATGATGCATTTGATCCAGCAATGCACGTGTGTGTCAGGGTCTGTAGTGGACCCCTGTTGGTGGAAAGGCCCTATATCGAAAGCTTCAAGCGCAAGATGAATGCCAGGGACAAGCGCCGTGTGCAAAAGAACAAGGCCCTGGATAAATACAAAATGGTGAAAAAGACCATCAACAAGAAAACGGGTAAAGTCCAGGTGAACCTTGGCAGGTGATAGTAGTATATAACATTATTATAAATATAAAAAATAGCAGTATATATATTATAATATATAATATAAATATTATAATGAATTAATATATATAATATATAATACATTATACTATATAATTATAATATATAATAATATATATATATATTATATTATATTATATTATATTATATTTTATTATATTGTTATAATTGTAAAATAATATTATATGCATATTATATATATATTATATAATTAATTAAATAATATAATAAACTTAGTAGCTTATATAATATAATTATAATATTATTTTTATAATAATAATATTTATAATAATATTATATTATATATATATTATATTATATAATTAATATAAATTATAATATCTTAATTCCAGTGAGGTATCCTATCGGCATTAACCCTGTTGCATGTGAATCATGTTTGAACCTCTACTGTGTTAGGCCTGAGATTGGCAACAACTTCATGATTTAATTCCATTGTGGGTATGGAAGCACTTGCTGACCCATGAATTGATATCAGGCCCTGGTAAAACTGCTGATCATAATCAATGTTAACCAGATCACCCATGGTATTCTCAGCAGACTTGAGGAGTGGGGCCAGTGGAATGCGGCGCTCTGCAGCCTATCCTGCTGGCTTTGCGAACCATGTTGCAAATCAACATCAGCGACTTTTGGCCAGATACTCAGTGTTGTGGGCATGGCATCAACCACCATGGTATTTACAATGCATTTATTGGACAAATAATGTTTCAATGGTCAAGTGAACCATTCCCACATGTGTACAAAAAGGTAAAAAAAACTGATAGAGGGAGCCTATGATGTTGATCAATGATGTTGGTCATAGTGATGATCTTGGTTATACGTTATGGAGTGGTCCCTCAAACCAACTTTGGACATCACCGCTGTGTGAATGCAACATGTGTTTGAATTGCATGGGCAAGGCCAAGAAGCTTCCGGTGACCAAGACCCACAAGCGGGAGGTTGCATCTCCACCCAGTAAGGTTGGCTTGGGATGTCAGGGTGTGTGTCCATCATGTGGTGTTGATGCATGCACGTCTAGCGGCTTTTCCAGCCAAACCGAATAATTTTGAAACCAAATCAAAATCTGGGAATGGAACCAACCTTGATCTAATATGCCAGAATATATCCCAGACCTTGTGATTTTATATGACATTAAAAACATGATTGTGATGCATTGATTAATTATATATAATATATATATTTAAAACTATAATTGATATATATATATTATAAAAATATGTTATATTCGACCACGCCATGATCTATTGCCAATATACTAATATGAAAATTCTTCCAACTGCGATCCCGACCTACTCTAGAAATAAATAGTGGTAGCTTATACATATTAAATATTATTAAACTATACTCGTACTCTATATTATATATCTAGAACCCTGCACCTCCTGGGCGTACCCGACTGCACCTGCTGCAATTGCCAGGCACCCTACAACTGGCGCCATGGCCAGCTCAAGGAAATCCGTGACTTCCTGAGGCATCAGGTCGAGTTGAAAACCTACTCGCCAGTTCTGACGACAGGTCTAGATTGGATCTAGCTAATCAAGTTAGAGCCCTAATTCGGTTCTGGAATGCTGGCTGGCTTAGGTGGTGTCCACTGTGGACCATGGCCACCATAGATTGGATCGATTTGATTGAACCTGTTTTGATATCACAAAATCTTATAAATGTCATCCTCATTTGCTAAATTGCAACCAGCACAGCAATGGAACAGCTAATTAGCTATTTCTCATGAAAATTCAGCTCAGCCTGGGTTTTTGGATGATGGCTGCTTTGGACATGCCTTCATGGGTGCACCCATTAATGGATACCAGGCCTATAATCCTTTAAACCTAGCACCCTCGAACATAATATGGTGATCAATGCAATGCAGTCGTCTAGTCAGTGTCCGGGCCTGGGGTGCTGGCACAGCACTGGCGTTTGATATGTGCCTAAGTTGAGCAAAAATAAGAAACTGGGCTGCATGCTGCATGCATGCATTGATCAACCCATGTTGGCCTGACAATCCTGACTTGATCATAATTTCTCATGGCAGGAAATCCTGATCATCAGCGGGACTATATACTTATAATTATTCAGGCAAGATTTCAGGACAAAATAAATTATTTTGTATCCAATCAGGATTTCAGGACATGGGGACATGGTTTTATCCAGTCAGGATTTCAGGACAATATTTTATTCAATCAGGATTTCAGGATATTGTTTATCCAGTCAGGATTTCAGAACACTATTTATTCAGTCAGGATTTCAGGACAACTGCATTTATGACTGAAATATCCGGGTGATTAAAATATTTTAATATTAATCCTGAAATCCTGACTGAATAAAATACTGTCCTGAAATCCTGACTGGGGAAAATATTGTCCTGAAATCCTAAGACAACCTTGTTGGGTAGACCACTGGGGGGGGCAGCGTGAAACAGCGTGAAACAGCGTGAACGAAGCGTGAACGACCATTTCTGAGCGTGAACGACCATTTCTGAGCGTGAACGACATTCCACCAAAAATCGCCTTTTTTTTGAACAATGGAAAAGTGTTGCAATGTGAATTTAGGGGTTTTGGCCAGTGCATGGTGCACATGATACATTCTGGAAGCAATTTGGGTTTGTTAGCTAGCCTCGGTCGACAGTATGGCCAAAACGGTGCATGATGCTTTGCAACGTGCGGCTGCAAGGTCAGCAAGGCGAGCTGAACTGGAAAGTGCAAGATTGATTGTCGAACGGGGCTGTGGCTATCCGCTGGATGAAGAGCAATATGGTTGGTTTTCTGTTCTGTCCATGCCTTAGGTTAGTGTGCATGTGTTCAGGAAACCATGTTCCCCCATTCCCATCAGGATTTCAGACATGTGTGAGTGAATCTTGTCAAATATATTCAATATACAACCATGAGCGTTTATAAGATATAAAACATATTTATTAATAAATATATATTATATTATTATTAATTATTTATATTAATATATATATAAATAAATATATTAATTATATAATTTATATAATATATATTATATTACTTATACATAAATAACAATATAATATAATTATAATATATATAAATTATTATACTATAATTATTATATTAATATTTTGTATTAATATAATATATATTATTATTATATATATTTTATATATATTATATTTATTTAATTAATATACCTGATATCATGATGGTGCTCATATATGAATTGAATATTGAGTACAATCAACATTCATTGCAAAAAAAATGGCAATGCAGTTTATATTAATTAATGTCTGCATCTGCACACTGTTGAACCTCCCATTCCGTCGAGGTTGAATGACCGAGTTGCTGCTGATGATGCGTTGAAGAGCTCCAAACGCGCAAAGCTATCAGGCTCCAAAGGCCTTGAAAGCCCCACGTCGACCACGGCTGGTTCTCCAGGACCCATGTACAGTATTCACATGTTTGACCTGTGGCATTGGATAACCACAATTCAACTTTAAAACCATGCACCACTATCATGTTCACACCATGCAATTGCAAGATGTAGCCACCCTGAATTGATCACTACTGGGAAAGTTACATGGGGAAACCTACTTTGCCAAACCAGCCATGTCTGGGATGCCCAACTGTGCTGGAGTAGTCAAACAATGGAGTATGTTAATTATTATATGCATCATCTTTTTGCACCAGCATGACAATCAACCATTTAGAATTGTCAGACCTGTCCACTCATTTGCAGAGAGGCGCCATAGTAGTATACTCCCCAAACACTCCCACATACAACGTGAATGTGGTATATTTCTGACTTTGGGACTCTGGTATGGGTTGGTTGTGGGTCAATACATTGTTCAACAAATGCATTGTTCTTGGTCACATATAAATTCAAGACGTATAGTGTAAGAATATCGATATTGTGTTCATATCATATTTATTTAGTTTTACAGTATATTGATAACTGATATGATATCTGACATATGATGTTTGGGTGGACGTATATAGTTCCCCCAACTATGACACCACCATATGGGCCTATTTCTCCTGGGTGTTGACTTTATGATAGCAGCATGGAACCCATTTAATTTATATATTATCACATACCTGCATGCATGCGAATAGGGTATGCATACATTGGCAGGAATGCTTTTCGAATCAGATTCTGTATGTTTTATTCTATGTATTGTTGCCTGGCTAAAAACATATTGCACATCTATATATATATATATTATATTAATTATATATTATTAAAATATTATAATATTGTTGTATATATAGTAGTATAAATATACATTAATAGTGCTTTGGGAATGTGGATGTTTTCATTTTGAGGCCAGGTTTTTCATATTCTACTTAACCTTGAATAGGGCTTGAAAGAACCACTAGCCAAACTCCTCAATCAAATTAACGACTACATATATGCATTAATTTGTGAATTCTAACAATTCATTCGCTGTAATGCTTTAAGGCTGCAGTCTGAAATCTAGATCAAATGCACAGCCAGTGCATCATCATATGATTATCACGTATGACATGGGCACGCTTGTTTGGTTGCATTTGTTGAATGTATATTATATATACCAAAGCTGTGCACTGTGTGGATCAAATTTGATCAATATCCTACTGGGAAATTCAATTTAAAACATCTGTGCAATAAATTCAAATGATCACTGATTATTATATATATATATATATTACAACTATTCAACAAAGTTTGTCATTATTATTGTGTATCATGTTTTCATGTACCTAGGTTAAACCATTTATCATATATGAAAAAGAACATGTATAATTCACATGCTACACTCAATTGGTAAAAAATGATTGACTAATCATGATCCAATTCCAATTCTCAGGGATAAGATTAAATCATAGACAATTGACAGTCATGCAATCACCTTGACCTGCCCACAGGAGCATCAAGTTCTGGCAGCACAGTTCCAGGAACAGATGCTGCAGCCAAAGAGAATGCGCTTTTGGGGTATCAGCAAGCCCAGCATGAGCAAGCCCTTGCAAACATGGCCAGACCTTCTCCACCTGCTGTGCCACCCAAACGTACCCTTGCCCGTGTCAACAGTGTTCCCATCTTCTCGCCTGTTACACCAGTTGATAGGATCCGCCGCACCAGCACACCAACAGAACATGGGGTCCCAGCTGTGGCGCCAGCAGCCATACCCGAACAGCAAAAGCAAGTGCCAGTTCAACCTGAAATGACACCTGAGGAAGCCAAGCAGGAGAGGAAACGACTTAAGAAGATTGAACGGAAGGCAGCAAAGTTCCAACGTAGGGAAGCAAAGCGAGCACGAAAGGAAACAGCCACAACTACTGCACCCAATGCTGCTTCACATGAACCACAGGCAGAAGGATGTCCTGAACCAGCCCCGCACCAGTTGCAAGTTGCAGTAGCCCAGCCCAAGCCAGCACCATCACAGCCCATGACTGTGAAGCAAGAACCTGGGACTGTAGGACCCCGCGCAATTCCCACAATCAAGGTTGCAGCAAAAAAGTCATCTGCCAAGCCATCTCAGAGGCCAGGCGCAGCAGCTCCTAGTGACACTGCTGAACCTAACCAGGCTGTCAAGGCAGCACAGACACCAGTGAGAACGGATGAAGCTGAACATGCAGCACGTGAACAAGCAACTCAAGACAACTTTGTGCGGGCAAACACAGCATCGCAAGTGGGAACACCACAGACAGCAAACCGTGATACTAGATCACCTTCCCTTGAAACACTTTTGGACAGAACAATGTATGCGGAAAAATATGGTGAGGCAGAAACTGTTACACCCACACCTCAGCCAGGGACTGAAACAACACCATCAGCACCCGCGACACAAGCAGCAGCCGAGACACAACCAGCACCCCAGACACAAGCAGCATCCCAGACACAATCAGCACCCGAGGCACCATCAGCATCCCAGACACAATCA
>Ga0126342_10000260_pt1 | contig 49418 bp, 55 predicted proteins | sample Cyp1metagenome_FD_92528 | JGI IMG/M metagenome (GOLD analysis project Ga0126342, IMG submission 92528) | Coral microbial communities from Lord Howe Island, Old Settlement Bay, Australia - Cyphastrea 1 metagenome | ecosystem: Host-associated > Invertebrates > Cnidaria > Coral ...
GCGAAAGGTCGCTGGAGCGCAATGGCTCACGCTACCATGATGAATCGGCAAGGGGAATCGCGCAAAAGCGCCACGTTTTCCTATCTCCACCTGCGTCAGTAGCCTCGCTGCGATTGCAGCAAGACTCAAAGGCCCTTTGGACCATAATGAATGCGGCAGCGACCATGTTATATTCTGGCACATGCATGACAACTCCAATGTCATTCTTCCAGATTTTCATATATAGATATAGATATTATAATATTATGATTCAATTATGATGTACTTTTCACCTATCTGTACAACGTAGATCCATCATGGAATCATTCTCCCAGCATCCCATGGATCCCATGGATCCCGCGGCCGTGGCCAGGGCTGCCTCATCGCCACGTTCCAATCGCCCGAGCAGGCCATGCAGGCGGCTCAGGCCTTGGATGGCATGAGCCTCGACAAGAAGCACACGCCGCTCGGCAGCAAGGCGGCAAGGACCAGATTCGACCAGGACCGTCACCAGAAAGGAGAAAAATAGAGAAACAATGGATGTAAAATGGATGTAAAATGGATGTAAAATGGATGTAAATGAGTATGTCAAGAATGTTTGTATTCATATTTCATATTTTATAATTCATAATGGACGATTGATGATCTGGCATCACTATTGATTGAATGATTGATGGAATGGATGCTGATGCTGAGATGATATTCATGTACTATTAATGGATAAATATGGATAAATATGGATAATATGATAGTATCATATTGGATATCAATGAAGATAACGGTTGTTATGGTTATATAGATGGTAAGATGAGAGGGTGGGCGGAATAGATACCATGGGATGAATAGGCCATTGAAATTCAAGGGTTGTTTATGGGTTTTTGAGATAGCTGTGAGATGGTTCATTGGGATGTCCCCAAAACAGTGATCATTTTAAGTGAAATCATAGATGTAAAGAAATCATAGATAGTTTCCATGGCGAAAACGAATCAAGACCCTTGAGAGTAAGCCAATAGACATATTCCAAAACACTGCGAGGTTCAACATGAGGAGTTTCGGCCATGATTTCAACCATTGCTGTTGGTTTAAAGTGGGACCTTGCTGTCCCCTGGTTCTGATACCGTAGCCCACCATAGTACACCATAATCTATCATTGAGAGGTTTGCTGATTTGCCACTGGTTTCAGCAGCTGAAAGTGTCACAGTGTCAGGTTCAAAGTAGTGAAGTTCGACGACTTCAATCGAATTACCAGCAGAGCTGATGAAGCTTGGACCAAGTGGATGATTGGATGATTGGATGCCAATTCCAGCAAGACTTGGAGCTAGACTTCGGGACTAAGTAACTAAGAAACGAGGAAACTCCCGGATTTTCTTAGATTGGAACACCATGGACCCACTGGTTTTGGTGGAAGCTGGTGAATCCCCTCACCACCTCAAAAGCGAAGAGATCGATGAGAAGTCTTTAAGTGGCGATGGCCAGTGATGGGTCAAAATGATTGGACCATTGGAGCCATGATGAACTTGAACGAAGTCGGATGAAGTCGGATGACTTTCATGATGCTTCTCCCCAATCACGACGTGGCACGATGCCGTTTGGCGCCATGGTGACTGGTGAAACGCAGGAGTTCAGACCGCAGAGGAACCTGGCGTCCTATTCCCGCGCCGACTTCCGAACGTGGCTCACGGACAAGAAATGCTGGGAGCAGCTCGGGAAGCCCAGCGAAACCGGCGTTCTCGGACAGGAAGGATACCTAAGGATACCAAAAAAAACAGTGATTTTGATGATTATGATGATGGAAAAAACCATCATTGTTTCTTTTTTTTGATGAAGATCACATCAACAGTAGTTTAGGGTATAGGACCTATTGGGAATGGTAATTTCAATGAGTAAGATGATCATGAACTATGGGAGTTTGGGATACAAGTATGCGAACTCTGCAGGTTTCTCTTGCGCTACCAGACTGAAACAGAGCCTTGGCCAAAAACCAGAGTTTGCAATGCAGATTTCACGTTGAATCGATTTTGAAAGTAGTTGACTCTGGATGCTCGCATGTCGTTGACGTGTTTACGAATTTACTGTTTCATCTGTTTGAATCAATGGTTTCCCAATGGTGAAAACCTACTCAGGAGATCTATTGGCACGACACCACCATTGGCAGCACACCCAGTCAAGTCACTTTTGCAGAGAACTGCCCAAAGAAAATCTCCGGATTTTGTAATTTGGTTTGTCTACTGAATTTGGATTGTTTTGACTTGAGGATCTCAGAAGTATTGGCTTTGTTTGGGTTTCATTTGAAGTTCCATATAGATGAAAGACATATTAGAATTGATTTCGTTGACCAATTTCCAAAGTCACAAGTGTGTTGAATCATTTTCATTCATTTTCCCATTTTGCAGGCTCCCACCTGTTAGATCTCACCTGAAACACGGTTGCAGCCAGCAGGCGAGCCAGCCCTGTGCTACGGCGGTGAGCGCGAGAAGCGCACTGGAAAGTGACTTGGAAGAACCTGAGCTTTGGGTCCTGGGGATTCTCACAGCGAAACATCTGGGTTTTCCACCCAAAAATTGTGATCCAGGGGGAAAAACCATCGTCCTCTTGAATCATGGAAGGATTGTGAACAATCATCTCACAAAACAATGAGTTTTATCCGTTTTTTCCTGCAAGTTATACTTATTCTACTTGTTTTTTCCTGCAAAAATCCAAATCAAAACATCCATGGTGCTGTGGATCCTGAGGATTTGGTGCGACTGGCAAGTGCAGTGGTCACCTCTGGGCCATTTCCTGGCCACCTTTCACAAACAAGGCGGCCTCCGCTGCCTCCGGCCGGCCTCCTGCCGGATGTGGGGATGGGATGACCAATGGGATGACCAACTGATGGCCAGGAGTGGCGCTTTGGGCGGGCCCCGAGTTCACAAAGAAGGCGGGTTTTTTTGACGGAGATGTGGTGGAGATGTGGCGACTTAATGTTGAAACTGGCTTCATGTGCATCTTTATCCATGTTCACTTTCGCATTTTTTCGGATCACCAGATCCAACGGATGTCTGTTGGATATCTGTTGGATGTCTGGATGTTGTCAATTTCCAGCTTGTTGCAGATCCGCTTTGCGCACGATGTCGTGACCTGAGACATGGCGCTGTTCGCATTGGTTTGAATCCCTTCGACTTGTTTGATGCTTGCTGGTCCAAGGGCGTGAAGCATTTGGAATTTTCACCAACAGAGGAGCGCACTGAGTCAATGGCAAATCGTTTCCATGGCTGTTTCTATCCCAAAATGAGCGTCACACACATCTCCATGGCGCTAGGTTGTGGTCTTGTCCCTCCAATCTGCATTGTGGCTTTCATGCTATCTTTCCGAATTTCTAAATTTCATCATGGCTGTGACAAGTTCGAACCCTCAGCTTTCCTTAGTAACACACATTCGCACCACATACGGACATACCAGTTGTGGTCCTTACAAGCCTACCCTTCCATGGCAGGAGTATGCCTTGACGTGGAACGGTACCGGCGCATTGGAGAACGACCCTCAAGCTGTCATGGCCTCAATGAAGGAACCTATTTGGGTTTGTCCAAAAGGATGTACGGTGTAATTACATGGCAACTTTATAATAGTGAAACTGACAAAAAACTAGTGATTTTGGGGAAGACTCCATTTTCGGATATCTTTTCCTTTTTTTGCGATTTTTGCGATGGCCAATATTCCAAGGATCTGAGGTATCCCAAAAAATGGCTAATTGATGATTTGTTTGTGGTGGATGAGTATGAAGAAAGTTGGAGGCCTCAGGTGAGGTAATTACAATTCTAAGATACACACATACATATTACAAACATGATACCAATACTGCCCGGCTGCGCCGGGGCGGAAGTTTTGACCAAGAAACATGGCAGTAAGAAAACAATGGTCTGTAGGAATGTCTGTGATTTGCGGAAGTGAGAGATTGAGATTGTGAGGTGCATGAAAGAACGAGTGAATGGTTGTTGAGATCCACATGAAACGACATGAAAGAATCAATGCGGGAATGGCTGAATGAATGGCTGTATGAATGAGTGAAACTAAACTTCCTTCGATTGTAATAATATACATTAATATACATCCATCCATCCATCCATCCATCCATCCATTGATCCATCCATACATGCATACAATCTGTATCATGTATTGAATTCCGTGCGCATCATCTGGTTTGGTGCAGGTGCGCATCCATCGGGTGCTGACGGGCGAGTGCGTGCACAAGTGCCGAACTCCCACTGTGCCTCAGTTGGAACTGCTGGGGCATTTTTCAGTTTCCGAAACTTGGAACCCCCAAAACTCCCATGGCTTCAGTTTGTAGTGTATTTAATTTGTACTGGTTTAGTATGTTTCATAGTGAATTTCTTAGTCTTCCACCAAAAGGCGATGTTTTTGTTGGGTTCCTGGGTTCCTGTATCGGATCTTTTGGAAAGACCCATTTGAGGCTCCATCCTGACTGAGGTGGCACCGCTGGGAGGTGACTTCCCTCACTTTTTGTGGAGCTATGATGGCAAGTGCCGATGGCAGTCGTGTTCCGGTCCCCGTGATGGGATCCGTGTTGGAAGCCAGGTTGTGTTTGTTGTGTCACATTTCTTCGAAAAACACGGCATTGATGGGCTGTCCTGGATTTAATACTAAAAGAAACAATAAGACAATAAGACGTTCTTGTGGGTTAAAGTTGAGATCCCATGTTTGACATCCTTGAGTGAGGTACTTCGCAGAATGCAATGAGAATGCGATTTCCGTCCGCGAGACAGACGCTTTGACGCATAGCAGCGCAGGTCAAACATGACATGACACTGATTTTTTCATCCTAAGACCATTCTGTTCATTTCCAAATCACCAGTCCACCAGGGGTTTAACCGTTATTTAACCGTTAAACCCCATGAAATTCACCATATTCACCTTAAAGCATCAGCCCTTGGGCGACCATCTTCACTTGAAGTTGCAATTTGAGGCGTCCTTCGAACTGATCAGGGATGAGGCATTTGTGGGACACGAACTGCCAACAATTTCCGCAATTTCCAGAAATCATCAGAAATCCCTTCGACTGTGAAGTCAAATAGATCTGAGTTGAAGGGCCTTTGAAGGGCCTTTGAAGGGCCTGAAGAAAAGGGGGGTGGGGAGGGTGTTTTTTCGTCAACCGGGAATCTCAGATTGTGGTTCATCATGGGATCAATGGGATCCACGCCAGGACGGCAAGAAGAAGACCCTGAAGTTTCCAGATTTGTCGACCTTCCAATGGTCTCCCAAGGACATCGGTCGACATATTTGGGACATGTACCCTCTGGTAATTTAACATAGCTATGGAAAATCACCATTTATAGTGACATTTCCCATGAAAAATGGTGACTTTCCATAGTTATGTTAGTTTACCAGAGGGTAGCACATGTAAAAAACACATATTGAGCACACAGTCTTTGAGGTTTCCAGAACTGTCAATGCCTCTCACGTTTAGGAAGCGCCAGCATGTTAAATCCATTTAAATCCGTTGTTACCTTGCAGATGTTGCAGATGTCATTCCCAGGACAACTTGCTGAGTGTGTGGTGCTTGGAGCAGGAGAACAACCCTGCCAGGCTGGATTCATGGAGTGACTAGATGTGACTATAGATGTGACTAGTGAGCCCCAGAACTCCTAGAACCAGAGAGAACACATTCTGCTTGAGGATTCCCTGGATGAAACATGGCTATGGATCAATCCCTAGAGATACCATTTTTAGTGGGATGAACATCCATTTGCCAGCTATTTTGGTGTTCACCATGGGTATAGGGTTTTGACCCATATCCACATGATGGAAACATGATGGAAACTAGCTGGGAATCCACAGCCCACAGAGGTTGGTTCTGGTGGAAATCCCATCTCGTCGTGAGTTGGCATCCAGATCCAGAACGCAGGCCTGAAATTTGCCGTGCACAGGGGCAATTCCTTGTTTTGCAGTTGGGTGTATGGTATGGTATATCTGTATATATACACATGTATACTACTGGTATACTACTGGTATACATTATGGCATGATGGTATACATTATGGTATACATTATGGTATACTACTGGTATACACGAATAAACCACTCCAGGGATGGTCTACGTTTAGAAGTTTCGTGTTGTTCGCCACGAATCTACGCTTAGCCTGTTGCAAGGTGGAGGCCTCAATGCATTGGCAGTCCGAGGGCGACTACTTGTGCCTCATCAATACCAAGCTCAGCAAGACCAAGAAGAAAGGACACCAATTCGACATCCGACAGAATGGGAACAGATTGGGAACAGGTTGGGTGATGGTATGACATGGTATGACATGGTATAACATGGTATGACACCACATTTTGTGAATGTGCATGTTGGAATGCCCGCAAAGTATGTTTGCAGTTTTTGGCTTTGGTGTTTTTTTGGTAGCAGCAACTGAGATTGCTTACAAGCTACACGGGCGGATTGGCAACACGAGCCACATGCGCCAAATGCGCCAAATTCGTTCTTAAGACACATTGGAGCCACTGGAGCGCACTGGAGAACTCAAGGGCCTGAGCTGTCCCTGAGTTGTCTGAGTCCAGGAGCCACTAACCTGGAGATTTTCAGGATCCGAGAGAAGAACATCCCAGTGGATATCGTGGAGGTGCCCGTGGCGATACGATGCGCACAGTGATGTGTCCAGTGCAGTTCCTGTTAGGTGAAAGACTCCGTCCGCGGCTTCCATTGGGAGACCAAGGGGTGCCGCAGCCTAGTTGGGCGCGTTCCTGTTCTTGTCACATTTTCCCCATATTTTTCCCCATATTTTTCCCCCATTTTCCCCACATTTTCCCAATTTTTTTCCCCATAATTTTCCCCAATTTTTTCCCCATTGTTGTGCCGTTAGGCATCGGTTTTCCCTGTTGACCAGCGACGAGTCGGGACACCATCCCAAGATGCATCTCGGCGATACGGAAACGGATGGGAAACGGATGGAATCGCTGCGATCTGAGCAGCCTGGATAGATCGGTTCCAAACATGGAAATGTGCAGCAAGCAGAGACAAAGTCTCATAGCATCATTTTGGCAGAACATATATAATTATATATATATATATTTACTTATTTATTTATTTATTTATTGATTCAAAATGATTCAATCAGCAACACATGTTCGAAAATGACTGTGCGACATCAGAGAGAATAGCATGAAAGCACCGAGGTTCATCTATGGTCTCAGCAAGCCTTGCATGTTTGTGTTCAGATTCCGTGGTTTATCAGATCGACATCCTTGGAGAAAGACATTTTTCAATGCAGGGAAAGTACATGAAAGATCATGAAAGTACCATGTGCACCCATGTGCATTTTTGTTTGGCCTTGTGGAAGGAAGCCGAGGTGTTTTTTCAACTTTCTTTTGCCAGGCAAGGAGAAATGCGAGGCTTTGCCCTCAGAAGATCTGACGACTCTGAATTTCCAAACAAAGCAAGCAAGACATTCATAAGATTTCATACAATTTCATAGTCATAGGCAACTCTTTTTTTAAAACATTCTTCATGAATCACATGGGTGATTCACTAATTTCAAGGATACGCATCGACGTGCCAAGGCCTTGAGCTTCTTCGATTTACCGTGCGGCGCGATATTTTCGATGCGGTCCAATTGTATGACATCCATGATTCTGCAGAAATTATGCAATATGATTTGTAAAAAAAATGTAAAAATCATATTCATTGCATAAATACAGATCAATCATGGTCATTGAGTCATTGCTTTCAATCTGATTCCTTCATTGTGGTGATTCTTTGCCAGAATGGTTGGAGCATCCCAGGTCCAACAGTTACAACAACTTCTTCTGGGCGCCTGAAGGCCAATATTTCGCCCCTTGGTTCAACTTGGGAAAACCATAGGAAAACCATAGGAAAAATGGAGATTTACCCTTTGGTAAACTAACATAGCTGGTTCAACTTGGTTCAACTTGGTTCAACACGGTTCAACACGGTTCGATGCGCGTCACATCGGAAGATCATTTGGCAACTGGTGAGGTTTGTGCCGCCGTGGGTCACGGCGACTTGCTGTTTGGAGGCATGACCAGCGACAACAAGATCCTTGGCGGTCAAAGATCATGTTATAATGATGGCAAACATATGGCAAACATATGGCAAACATATGGCAAATGGGCAATGTCGGCTATGCCTATGCTTCATCACATGCCCAAAGTCTTCGATTTGTTGAATGCAAAATAGATCACTGGTCAAACTAGTTGAAGCAATGCCAAGGCTGGAGATCCTGCACAAAGATGAGCACTTCATGCTTACAGATGTGCAATGGGATCCATCTTCCAGGTGCACCATGATATCGGTGCGGGCTTTGCATTGCCGAGTTCTGTTTTTAAAGGTTTCCAACCTTATCAATACCTTATCTATCCGTACCTTCTTTTGCAGGTGTGGTTTGATGTGCACTTTTTTGATCACGATTGATCACGATTGATAAGTGTGGTGAACTGCTGGCTGAAAAACCAGGTATGTCATTACTGCGGTGACTCAGCCGATGCAAAATGAGCCCGGTCCTTGGGGAGAAATGTATCTGATCGGACATCTGATCGGATTAGGAATTGGAAATATTAATATTGGTTAATAGTGATGGTTAATAGTGGTTTTTCTCAGATGGTATAAACCAACAACAATGGGAATATGATGGTGTTCATAGCAGTTCCAGGATCAGAAATGATCAAGACCTGCAGGATTGGCGGCTTCAAGTACAGCATGGAGGCCGGTTTTGCCATTTGGACCTTCCAGGCGCTCGGGACGAAAGGGACGACGAGTCATGGCAGCACTTCAAGATCTACAATGGTCGACAAGACCCGTTTTATCATGTCTTGTAGCTACATCATTGAGAATGGCAAAGGTCAAGACTGGAAGCGACGTGCTTGTTATTTTTTTCCCTTAGGTTTTTCGTTTTAAGTTTTTTGGTTTTCTTTTGAGTCGCCATGGTCAGTTTCATTTACAGTGCCGCGCTCACCAGGGCCGAGTGCTGCACCGACAGCAAAAGGAGAAGCTCTGGCAGATTGTGAGATGCTCAGAATGCTCAGTTCTTTGTAAAACATTGATGGATTTTGAGATGTTGAGCAAACTGAAAAGAAACGACATTTTGATCCATTTATGACCATTTTATGACCATTTCTGTGTCTTATTGTGACACCGTGAGCAGATGTTCGTGTGCGCCTTCCTAACACTCAACGGGAGATACGGGAGCCGTCTGAAATTCACCGAGTCTTGGCGGCCTCATCCGCCCTGCTTGTTGAACCCGCGTGGAGCTCAACTTGAAAAGCCGAAAGCCATAGCCGCCATACTGGCCATGCTGGCCATACTCCATAATTGTTTCATATTACTCAATGATGAATTTGTTTCACTGAAGCTTTTGAATCGGAATACCAGGAACACTTGTGTTTACATATATGTTTGAACGAAACTGTTCCTTCAGTGGTGTTGTCCTCACTTCATGTTAAGTTGTGCCCACGTGGCAGCTTTGCAATTCTTGTATACGCTTTCACTGAGGGCGAAGCAATCTTCGATCAGGAGACAATAAAACATGTGCTGTTCGATATATATATAATACATATACAGCAATACATATACATCAATTACATACATATATATATATTGATTGTATTACATATTGCAAAGCATGAGGCTGCACAGTCTGCACAGTATTGCAATGTTGCCGCAACGACACAAAGACATCACGCAGATGTCTTGCCAAGTTTGGACTCACTTTGGACGACTCCGCTGCCAGGAAGAACGTGAAGGCGTACTCCAAGAAATACGATCATTTGGATGACCAGGCCACAGATCTGCCTCAGGAATGCCACATGTACTGCAAAATGCAAGGAACACCTGTTGTGTCATGTTGTTTCATGTTGTTTCTCTCCTCTGCTAGTCAAAGTGCAAAATGGCAGAAAAATCAACTTTCAGAGAATTTGGAAAGGATTGGAAAGGTGTTTTTGGCAATATTTTGCAATATCCTTCAGGATTTTCCGGGTGATTTTGCTTTGTTTCCCGGGGTATCCTGGAATCTACAGAAATAGGCCAAAGAAGCAGCCAGAAATGCCTTCAAAAATGAAAGAGAAAGCAAGATGAGACATTTCAAGGACGCTGGACCCTCAGCTGTGCATTCATATCATATCATTAAGCTCTGCTTGTGACAAAAGTTGTAAAACAGTGTAAACAGACAACAGACTGTTTATTTGATTTTATGTGTCCTTGCAGTTCACCTTGATTCTGCTTTCGCAACCTCTTGGAACAACGTTCGAGGTGCTTGCCAGACTCGACGAGTACAAGTTCCAGCGTTGCTTGCTGTGATGTGACAGCAGATCCAGATTCTAATTGGTTGCACAAGGAAGAAAAACGCCAACGTGAAACAACATATGAAACGATTGAAGCCAGTTTGACCAACTGTTTGTTTCACACGCAGTTGAGTGAGAAGAGTCCGCTAAAGACCCACACGATTCGAATCTTCGAACTTTGCATACCGTGCTTTAGGCTCAGAGGAGAATGGCTGGGCGGAAGCAGTTGAGAGGCAGGAACGAAATCGGAACGGAATCCTGGAACCCTGGAACCTGGTTGCAAAGCTGGGCTTCTCAATTCCCTCTGCCAATCTGAGAATTTGCAAATTGATAGATCTTTGATGCTTGCCTCTCCCACCCACTTCCAAATCTTCCCAGTTCCCGGTAGCATGATATGCGTGCGATGTTCGATGACAGGCACCTAGGTGAACAGGGCTGGGAGCCAATGGAGGTGAAGACGCAGGAGGTGATCGAAGTGGTGGAGGCACCTGAATGGCGACGTGTCGTCGCCATTCTGTGCCATTCTGTGCCTTCATGGACTCCATTGTGACTAAAATATCATGAAATATCATGAAATATCATGAACATGAATCACAACATAAGGGTTTTCTAGGATGAAATGATGAAATGATGTCTAGATTGCCCAGTGCCCTGAACCCAATTTTTTTTCTCGGTAAAGTGAGGAGAAGATTTGAGCCTAGAGCAGAAGGGGGCCCTAGCGTCTCTTGGCCCCAAACTTCATCAGCTGCAAACGATGCAGCCCAAATGAGAGAACCGAGCATGGAACCGTTGTGTGAACCCGGTTTACACCTTTCAGCTAGTGTTGGTAGTTGAAATATGTTGAAATCCTGGAAGATTTGGGCCGGGATCTGAACGTGCTGAGGCTGGAAGAAATGTGTACAGTGTGTGGTCCGCTGGCAGCTGCGGTTTTGTGACAGAGCAGGGTAAGCCTCTGGGTTCAAAAGATCTGATGCAGCTTGGACATTGTCAACACTTCTTGGATAAACCCCGCTTTTTCGTTGTCGAATTCCGTTGTGCGCGAAGGAATGCTACTCAGAATGCTCTGGGTGAACGGGAAAACCATGGAAAAAACACCTACGATGAGAGTCACACAGAGCGCTTGCCAGTGATGTTCAAGACTTTGGAACAAACAACTTGCAGAGTGCCGCCAAAAGAATCAGAAAGATATTAATGACTATGGGCCATATGGGCCATGGGACGTAAATGGACTCCAATACACTAAGTATGTGGCGTGTCGCTGCTTCAATGTTTTGGCTGCAACATATCCGACCTATTCAGCGTATTCAGCGCTCAAACCATGGGATGGAAGTGGCACCAGTCACCCAGATGAGTGTCGTAAATCCATCCATTTCTTGTCCATGTTCCTCTAGTGCTCTAGTATTCTCTAGTATGTCAGTTCGGTGCCATGCATCCCTTGGACCATAAGGGGTTCACACATTTACGGAGGTTTTCCTAGATGTCGGTAGTAGGGGGCTGGGATTAGTTCGATCATTCGCTGCATTCGCTGGGCCAAAATTGCGATGAAACTGATGAAACTGCTACATTCTCAGCATGCCATGGCGAAATGTTCATCCTCGAGGCCGCATCGAAACTGAACCACAGCTGATACACCTCCACTTGAGGATGGTTGAAATCCCATTCGTTCCCGGTAGAATTGGGATGGTCCATTGTTGGGTTTGCCATAGTACAAACAATGTATATATATATAATATAGTACATGTAATTTTTTTGGATTTGAATTTGACCTCCGCGTGATTTTTTTCCAGGAAAGTCATCACTTGTTGGTTTCTCTACGTGCTGCCCAGCCTTGGCGACACGACTTGGGAAGAAATTTCTCCCCTGCTGATCGATGACTTTGCCGAAGACGCAAAGCAGAATAAGGGCCTTTTGCCATTTGTTTCTCATATGGGTATGGATCAATACCTATAGATACATTTTTAGTGGGATGAACATCCATTTACCAGCTATTTTGATGTTCACCAGGGGTACAAGGTTTTGACCCATCCCCATATCATGGATGAAGCTCACCACTGACATGGTGGATGACGATCAAAATAAAAAACTGAGCAAAGAACCGGGATTTCTAATCTGAAATTAACATCCAACTTGCCATATATTTACTATAGCTATATTTACCAGTGGGATCATCTAGCTTTTTTGTCAGATCAACTTGCCATTTATCCAACAAGAATCAGCTTCGTTCCAAGGCCCTGCCGCAAGTTCCAGGGAGCAGTGCAGCGGAGGAGCTATATGCTGGTGTCATTGTAGGGAAAGGCACGGATGAAAACTGCAGGTCAGCTGTTGAGAAAAATAGCACATTGAGAAAATGGGTGCAATCACATCTACCCTCTGGTAATTTAACATAGCTATTGAAAATGACCATTTATAGTTGATTTTCCCACTAAAAATGGTGATTTTCCATAGCTATGTTAGTTTACCAGAGGGTATAGGACGTTTTGATTCAAGAACCCTGCCACAACAGACCTTTCCACACCATTGATCTTCTCGCCCGGTTTCGAATTGTGGCACTGCCAGGCTATCCTTTCGGCGCTTACAAAATTGGAGTCTCGGATGGAGCATTGACCACGACCAATGACACTGCCATGGCATTTGCGGAAGCATCACTGTGCAATGTCTCTTCCAAGTTGTCTCCGTTGACAGCAGGGCCGTCCTTTACTTGCACATCCAGTTCGTGTTCAGGTAGGGTCAGAACCCGACATAGTTCGGGCGTTTGGGCTGGTTGGCGATTTCTGGTCATTTTCTTGTCCTGATCAGGTTCGTACATTTTCGTAAGGACAACAAGAACATGAAGAATCTGTGCCATGGTCAAAAACCCAATTCACAGGGGGTTAATGTAGCGCTAACATGCCATGATTTTTGGAATCCCATTCATATTCCTGGGATGACCGGGGGTCCTCAACAATCCCATACTCTGCGGTGTGGGAAATGCCCGAGCCATGGAGGTTTCTAGCTGGGGAAATCATCCAAACAGGCCTGGATGTTCTGGGATTTTCCAGCCAAGGCGATGACACCGGAAGGTAGACAGCTAATCTATATATATATATAGATATAGATATAGTGGGATATAATGGGGATATATAGAGGCAATATATGGGGATATATCCTATTATGTTCCCACTATATATCCCCATATTCCCATGGCTTGTCCCATTTTCCACCATCTCCATCTCCAGGTCCAGGGCTTAGTAAAGGCTCCACCGTGTGTCGCAGTTCCTTCCAGCCCACGGGCTCCAGCGTGCAGCTGGGTGGACGCGTGGGAACCTACTGGGCTCCAGCACTGTCCTGGCCCAGCTGGGCACAGTTCACCTTTCCAGCCTCCTGGGCAGCACAAAACACTGGAAATGGATGGACATGGTGTTTCGTTAACGATATGGAGGTTTCATGAGGTTTCTGTAAAGTCACAGGGGTAACTCTAAATCATCCCTATTTTTTCGTGGTTTCGTTGATATTTGAGCTCCAGGACCACACTTTTCACCGGGATCGTTTTCCAAGGCTGTGCCACTTGGAGCTGGAAACATCACCTTGCGCTTCACCTTAGATTCCAGGTATCGCCCAGAGCTATATGGAGGAAACAGTTGCCCTAACGCCTCGCAAGGAAAAAACTGCAGTCTCTGTACCAGAGGCCCCGCCAGTTTTGGCAGAGTTGGTTGCATCTGCCCAGCAAACTGACTTTTTACATTCACAAGCGTTGCAACGGTTTTTTGGTCTTTGCACAAGGCCTTTTTTTGCCTTTCGCTTCGATTTCGCTTCTATATGGGGATGGGTCAAAATCCAGTTTGCGACGGAAGTCTCATGATATTTTCGGTCCAAGATGTCTGAATTCCGCCGACGGCTCGACTAGATCGCGTTTGGCATTGAGAAAAAAAACATCTTGGCGTATCCCTCATTATATATATATATATATATATATGTATATGTAGGTTATATAGTTATATCATGTTACATCCCAATCTTTACCAACAGCCAATGAATGCCAATGACCTATAAGTACCTTATAGAGTCATTCTGAAGTTGTTTTTTTCACCATTTTTCCCAGTCTTTTGTAGGCTCCTGGGATTTCTCCGTTCCAGCTGGCGTGCATTTACTATGGACAGCAGCGGGGCGGGGCGCCTATCACATCACTGGGCCTCTGAAAAATCTGGGAGCTTAGAGCTTAGCCGAGTTGTTTTTGATGGAAAAATCCCTCTGAAGGATGATATGGGTATGGATCAATACCTATTAATACCATTTTTAGTGGGATGAACATCCATTTACCAGCTATTTTGGGGTTCACTAGGTACCAGGGTTTTGACTCATAGCCCTATGATGATAATATGATGATAATTATGATATGTTTTTCTAAAACAGTATTATCAGATAGTAAGAATATTATAGCATTCCATTGATATCGTCATGGGACCATCTATCTATCTCTATGATTTTTCATATAGAGAATCAACGTCTCTGTTACAGGAGGATGGTGGTGCATCACCAGGTCTGGTGGATATTTTGATATGTTTTGATACATATGATGTTTTGATTGGGGGGGCAACACTGTTGATGCGGAGCAAATTTTACCCTCTGGTAAATTAACAGTTCGACCCTGGCAGTTGTCGGGGTTGGAAGACTAGTTTCCATTAAACATTGGTGATTTTCAGGGTCTATGTTAATTTACCAGGGCGTAAACCACCCATTGGCCACGGGTCACTTGGGCTTTTTGTGAGTCACTTTAAGGCGAGGCTTTCGATGCAGGAGAGATGACACAGATTCTGCAGCCGCCCAAGGACCTGAACTTAGAAGTTGGAGAACATCCAGTGACTCTGCTGACAACCCGCACAAGTCGAAAACTCATTTGGATGAAAATGAGTGGTTTAAGACATTGGTTATATTGGTTCAAACGTCAAACTAACCAATGGAAAGTGGGGTATAGACCATTAAAAACTAACAAAGTGGTTGGGTATCCAGCATTTTTTTTGAGCATTACATCCAAAAGAAACGGAAAATAAATCACAAGCATACTTTTGGGATGTCTTGGAAAAACCACTCAGGTGATCACCTTCTTCACATTTAGCCAATATCCAGCTTTTGGGGAGGTCGACCGTGACGAGCACGACAGATGCAGTGTATCTTGGAGTGACCAGGGACAACACGCCTTCAAGGATAAGCCTTTGATGATCGTGAGTGCTGAGCTCATCTATCGACAACCTTTAGCAGTCACAACAAGCGAGCCACCCAATGAACATCCCAGGCTTTACGGATCCAACGATGATTGGTTTTCTCAAAGAGTTGAACCTTTCTTTGAGGCTCCTTGTGAGGACGCTTCGGAGCACAATGTTGGTTGGTTCGGAGGTTCCGGAGTGGCAGATGTGAAGGCTCATTTTGAGTACTCAACCAGGGGATTCAGATCATGTTACGAAGCTGCCAAGGATGGTGGCGACATTTCCAGCTATGGTCCAGCAAGAAGTTATCTTCAATTTGATGGAGAGCAACTCCCTTCATACACAGATGGCTTGAAAGTGATGCATTTGCTGCGACGACTCTGGGCCTGTGCCGCGAAGAATTTGGAGTCGCCAGAGTCATTTACTTGCGAGTACAATGAAAGCGAGGCGGAGCGCTTGGCCAAGTCCCTGGCAACGGTGGATTTACATCGCTTCAACCGCACCACTTGGTACTGCGGAGTCAGTTGTGGAGGAGCAGTTGGCGAGGTGCTGTTTGATTTGACAACTGCGGAGCCGGTGAATTACTTCAGCACTTGGTACGATCTTTTGGTGAGTCGAAGTGACTTATTGAGTCTGGAGGATGCGTCTAGAGTGTCGGCCTCCCTCAAAGAACAAATTGGTTTATTCATGTCAAATTTCAATACCGGCCATTGGAATCTGTGGAATGGGAACAATTGGACCCCTCATCTTTGCATCGCTGCAATGTCGTGGCTTGTAAGCTTCTGGCATGAAGATCCATCAACTGCCAGGGAAGTGTTGGCAATGATCAATGATATTTTGTGGTTGCATCGAAACATGTTTACATCAGATGGTGTTTATGTGGAAGGCGTGGCTATGTACTCTTTCATGTCGATTACCGGACTCATTGGAATCTCTGCGATGCAGCGTGCATCCTTTGGCTTTGCGCCCAATGCTGTTGATGCAAATTCCTTGGCCGGTCTGGTTGAGTACCATCTTGCAAGCATGTCCACTGATGCATACACTGTGCCATTTGGTGATTCGCACAAGAAACGTGGCTGGGGGGACTTTTCGACCTTGCAAGCTGCAGTAGCTTCTGAGATCATTGGAAGACCTGTGGATTCAGCTTTGAGTCCTTGCGGCGCACGTGAATATTCCGCAGCTTTGTATGGCTCTGGCGGCTTATACGAAGATCCTTGGAGGATAAGTCCAGAGCTCCTTTCGTTGAACCTCACCCGACTGGTGGCATCTTGCAGTTCTGCTGCCACCCAGCCGTTGGGAGGCGCCATGCAACGCATCTTCAGCAAGGGTGGCTATGCGTCCATGCGACTCCCGCTGCTTGTCCCAGACGACACCTTTCCGTGCTTCGGCAGTGACACGTCGGAGCGCTGCGTGAAGGGCAAGCCGTCGTTGGTGGACAATATTCCGTATTCGTTTTTGGCTCTGCAGGCCAGACCGAATTCCTACTCGCATTCCGAAGTGGATTTCGGAACATTTACTTGGTCTGCATGGGGTGTTCGCCTGATCTCAGAATATGGATATGGCACCATTGCTACTGCAGTGGGACAGTGGGATTTTCGCAGGTATGAATACATCGACAACAACCCTGCTGGACATAATACAGTGGTCATCAACGAAGCTTTTGATGGTGACACCATCAACTTTTCGCAGCTCCATTGGGCCACAGGGCAACTCATTGGGATCGACATAGAGACCGACACCCAATGGCAGTGCGTTGAGCTGGATGGCTCAGTCCCTTACGGTTCCAGCCGTCCGGATGGATGGATGGAGACCATGCGACGTTATGCGTGTCCACTGGCAGATGGCTCCTTCGTGCTGATTGATGTGTTGCAGGTGAAGAAGGATCGTTCGGCTCTGAACTTGTGCCTTGGATTCCTTGGATCATCTTGGAGATTGTTTTGGAGATTGTTTAGGAGAAAGCGATATTGTTAGGAAGACATCATCTCATGCTTGTTGGTTATTCATGGTTATGTCATCTTATTCATTTCCATTTCCATTTCCATTTCACTCCTGTCGGCGAGGTATGGTGCTCAGTATGGTGGGCCCAACTTCAACGAAGCAGAAGCTGCGCAACGGCTACATCTGGAGGAATATTTCCATACTGAGACCAGTGCGCCGCTAGCAGAAGATGCTCCGGGGAATCGTTTGGCGGAAGAACTTCTGTTCGATCGAAGTTCAGATCCCTCCAAGTACAAATGGTGCTTCAAGTGCTGAGATGTTTCAAGATTTTCAAGATGCTTTTCACCAACTGTAGGGATATCCTGATTGGTGGCTTCAAATCATTTTGTTTCCAACCGTCTTTGACTGAGATGTTGATCTTAAACGAGGGTCATCATTTTTTGGCCTGAAAACAGGACAACTCCTTTCGTTCATTGGAAACAAAATCGGATTCCGATTGAAACCCAAACAATCCCACTGAATCGCCAGTATTCTTGGGAACATTTTAGTGGTAAACCATCCACAGCTGTCAAAATTCTCTTCAATCCCCACATGAACAGCATTTTTGACTACCCCAAGCACCAGGTGTTCACATGTGGATCCTATTCTACTGAATCCATCTGCCATCCTGCTGAAAGCTCGTTGTGGTATGGGAGACCACCGTCCGGCTGATGGCTTTGGGCTGGTCAGCGGCTTTTCCACTTCTGGTGGGAGCTTTGTGTATGATGCTTGGCCTTTCTTTTGGACACATTTTTGGCTTAGATCACTTCTATATCCCAGGATTGTTTGAAGGTTTTAACAAGTCTTTACTGATTTCCATGTGGACAATTTATGACAATTTTGGGATCCCCAATGGCCAAAGTCATAATTTCAGGGTTTCAGCAACGAGGACGGCTTGGTGACCACGGTGGACTCCTATTTTCGCAGCAACTGGCTGAAGAAGCGCCGTTTCCGTTTCGTGGGAGAGTCCTCCGTGGGGACGGAGATCTTCGCGTTTTTGTGCTGAGCCCTTCACTGAACAGCAGCACCAGTCCAACCATTGCGACTTGGTTCTCTTGCCGGTGAACCAAGAGAAAGTGCATGGAGTAATTGAAGCACTTTACACAATAAGTCACAAGAAGTAAAGCGCACAAGATTCTTGGTTGATTTTCCTATTTCTTTTGACCCCCAACAATTCTCTCGGTTCTTTTTTTACAAGGAGTTACCCAAATTATCAAATTTGTTCAACTTCAGCACTTGGCCGCTTGGCGCCCAGGTGTTGAGTTCCTGCTCCAGTGAGTTGGGCTGTGACAGTGCCACCGCCATCAGCTGTTCCTGCGTGGCGATCTGCTCAGAGGGCACCTTGCGCTGGGTGGTGCTGCTGCGTGGACGGCTGCGGGCCTTAACGAAGGTGGGGAGCTCGGTAGCCCCAAACCATGGAATCCATGAACCATGAAGTGTCCATACTCGATCTGGAAGGATGCGACCATCAAGCAGAATCAAGCATTTGGATTGACCTCAAGTATCCCTTGCTGATCACTTTGTTCACCCAAAAACATCCTGGGCCTTGGTGCCACTGAATTCCACTGCTGTGCTATGTGGATATGGGTATGTTCAGCCTGCTACACCACAGCAAAATAGCTGTGCTTGATCTTCATGCTGCATCCTTTGGGTTTGGCGTACCCCCAATTTTGAGGATTCTCATCATTATCCCCCCAATCAACGAGTTTTTTAGATGTTTTATTTGGGGTATGCAGTATATCCCATGGTTTTCCAGGGGCACAACCCGTCTCAACTGGCACAGGTGGGTGCTTGCGGCTCCAGCATCACTTGGGATGACGCTATGGTGGCCAAACTTCGTGCAGAGGTGTCCACGGTATCCACTTCAGAAGGTGGCTTGGCAGATGAAAGAGGTTGATGTAGGGTGGAATATGGTAACACTGCCATAGTTTTAGGATGTTTTAGGATATTCTTGATTCTGGATGATTTCGTTTGGTCGACTTCTTTGATCCACGGATCTCCCAGTCGGTTCGATCGATTTCCTGTGGGGCCAACCTGAAAATTGCATCATTGGTTGACACTTTGACTGAGGATCTACACCGCCGAAGACTCAGTTGGTCCAAAGCGGTGCTTTGTGATTTGTGTGTAAAAAGAGGTTTTACCCTCTGGTGATGTCAACAGTTAGCTATTGAAAATGACCCAATCGAAATAGTGGATTTACCCATGAAAAATGGTGATTTTCTATAGCTATGTTAGTTTACCAGAGGTTTTTTGCCGCCATCCCAACTGGGCCATGATTTTTGGCTTCGGCAACGTGGCCAAGTTTTAACCCAGGTCCACATCCACCGCGGCGATGTCAACCGACCCGGGAACTCAACGCACGCAGGTATCGTCCACCGACCCGACATGGACTTAGTATGTGGAAATTTTTGGGTCAGCTGTGAAAGGCCAAAGATTTCAAAAAACGGGACAAAAAAAGTCACCAAAAGTTGATATTCCTATGGAAAGAATAGGCTAAAAACTGATGACTGTTGACCGTGTCCATTCTTGGACACAGTCACAAAGTGGACACATATCCTTTGAATTCCTTTTCAACTTCCAAATTGCTTGGTCAGTTGGTCAACAAAAACCATGCAACTTAGGACCACACACATATTTCTTGGGATGAGCCGGCGGATGCAGATGCTACATATGTGGTACCTGATGTGGCTGTGCTGGGTGTGGTGATGCCCACCTCAATCCGTACGGAGATTTGGATGAATTCTGTCCGGATCTGGATGGGCTCCAGCCGAAATTCCCAATACCTGGCAGAAAGGCTTGGTGTTTGTTGCGTGATGCTGAAACTCAGTTTGCTTCCATCGGAGCTCAACTCAGCCATTTAGCCATTTAGTTACAGAAAGGGTAATTTGGTACTGACATATCAAAGGTTGGGTTTAAAAGATCTAGCATGCAAGGAACGAAGTGAGCTGCACAAACAAGTTTAGTTTCGGCTGGTGAGGGCTCAGATCAGAGGATTTGGTGAATTTCAATCGAACTTCCAGACTCAGTCTACCCAACACTGAAGCTTGTCCTTGAACAGTAAACCCTTACAGTATCCAGGTTTGTATACCCCATTCCTTTACAACTATTGGCGAGAGATCCTGTGTGCAATTTGGCTTGCTGAACCTTGAGATTTTGATCACTGGCTCAAGCAGCTACACAGATTCGAGGTGCAACTCTTCGCTCGCCATTGCATTCTGATCGTTCAACAAAAACATCTGGTATTCAGATGAAAGACCTGACTTTTGCAGACATTAAGTTTAATTCAGGAAAAATTCTCCATAACATCAGAAGAAAACTTCCAAAACATCCGTTTGAAAGACACACATTTTCCACCCGGTGGATGTCATGGGGCAAATCTGTGGGCACCAAACTCAGAATCTGTCGACTTTTTATCGGGGTGTCCCAGGAGAGAAAAGAATCAAAAGTAAAACACCATCAAAGGAATTACTAGGGATATCCAGGGATGGATTTTTGCATCATTGTGCTATCTCCCAGAATGTCGCATAGCTTTTTGGGCCATTTGGCTTGTGGCATTGACTTCACCCGAAGTCAGGCCTGGTGTCCTCTGCGATTTGGTGCCGGGAGGAGAACGCAAGTGTGACGCCCAGCTTTCGCATTTCGGTCGTGACGTTTGGCGGCGAAGACCTGGAGATCCCACTGGAACACCTTCCGTAATCATTGTTTTGTGTCTTTTGAAATGGCTATGGATCAATACCTATAAGTACCATTTTTAGGGGGATGAACATCCATTTACCAGCTATTTTGAGGTTCACCAGGGGTACAAGGTTTTGACACACTGCCAAATTGTATCATACAGCCAGCTCTGATTTTTTTTGTTGATCACTGATTTCCACTTTTTTTGCAGGTCCAGTGATGAAGCCACACGTAAAGTGGACCAGTTGGCTCTGGAGTTGCGGATGCTGAAGGATGAGAACTATCGGATCAGGGAGGAGCAACTGCGCTTGGAGAAGGAACTGAAGGTCTCCCCGGATCCCGGCCACCGGCCATGGGCCATGGGTGGCCATGGGTTACCACGGGTTGCCACGGGGGACCAAGGGTCTTTCAAGCGGATTGATGCTGAATGGTACAAGACTTCACTTGAACAGTTGAGTTGAAATGACATCGTTTTCCTTCGGTGTGGCAGCTCTTTTTAAATGTCATCGTATTTTGCCGGAGACCATGAGTATATGCATGTGTTGTACATGACATACTTGGAACTTTTAACAGAACTCTTATACAACTCATGTTTCAATGAACCTTAAAAAAGGATCTTGATGATCTGGATGGAAAATGTGTTTAAAAATGTTTAAAACATCTTGCCAACTTCCAGGGCAGCTTAAAGATCTGTTGTTTCTTTGATGCTTCACCGCTTGGTGGTTTCCAGGCGCGGTCTTCGTGGCACGGCTCGACCGGGTCGACCGGGCGCCGCAGTTTGGCGCCGGCGCCTGGCCAGTCGGGACGTGGCCGTGAGGGCCGTGATGAGGCGCGGGAGGGATGACTCGATGACCGGGAGAAGCGAAACAAACCAACAGTACCCAACACATGGGGTCGTTGAAGATGTCGTTGAAGATGTGATTCTTATTTCACCATGAGTTGGGACATTGGTTACCAATGATTTTTTGGGATATAATTTCATGGGTACACGGTATACAGCAAACAAGTATGGATTGCTGGTTTTTTGAACCGCTGGGATCATGATCCCAAAGAATTCTCGGTCCAGGCAGAACGGCTCGGCCGCTTCACATCAGGCCGGGTTTACTTCAGAGCAAGGTTGATATCCTGCTCCTGGAGGGTCTGAGTTGACAAACCTTGATTGGTTAGCCAGGGGCAAGCCACCAAAAGTGATTCATATGCTACTGCTGTGCTAAAAGATATGGACAAACCAGGGGCCAACATAATTCATAGGTGACTTTCCAAGCAAGTTCTGTGAGCTTGTCCATGTTCTGCTCAGGCAACGTAGGACAAGGGCAAGCAAACCAAGCAGGACCACCAGGAGGCAACGTGATGTTGAATAATTGGTTCCCTGTTGAGATACTATGGGATGAATAATGACTTTAGGTTGAGTCAGATTGGGATTGAAAGCACAGATCAACGATATACCCTCTGGTAATTTAACATAGCTATTGAAAATGGTGATTTATAGTGGATTTTCCCATTAAAAATGGTGACTTTCCATAGCTATGTTAGTTTACCAGAGGGTACACTATCTCACTTGACGTTCTACATCACACGCTTGCTCAGAACTCATACACTTTATACGCATCTGAAGAATGTATAGCGGCCGCAAGGTAGATCAGTTGGAAAGCTGGAAACCATCGATGGTATATATGGTATCCTGGAAGCCATATGATGAAGATTATCAGAGGCATCCTGCAAGGACCTTCCTATATATATATTATATTATATTATATATATATTATATTATATTATATTATATTATGTTATAACATATTATATATATTATATTATAATATATATAATATTATATATATAATATATTATATATATTATTATTATTATTATTATATTTATACATTATATTATTATCTATATATATTATATTATTATATATATATAATTATTATTTATTATTATTATTGTTATATTATTATCATATATATTATATTATTATTATATATATATATATTATATTATATTATTATATATAATATTATTATATATATAATATTATTATATATATAATATTATTATATATATATATAATATTATTATATATATATATTATATAATTATATTATTATCTATTATATAGTATAGGTATATTTTTCCATCAGGTTTCACGGCTTTCTGATGGGAAAGTCTGGGAAAGTGCTTGTTTCAAGTACCGAGCGATCATTTGGATCAGTGGGATCGAGGCAAAGGGTGCGAAGATCATCAACTGATGTGCGCCTTTTTTTTGCACGACATCTCTTGGATTAAACTATGGTGACGATGAAGATTCGTTTCTCGATCGCTTTCTGTGCGGAAAATCGGTCCCATGTCAGTATAGAACCGCGAAACTATGCTCCTTTTGGACTCTTTTCGTGTTTCAACTTTGAAATCTGACGGCATGGATCAGGTACATGAAGGAAGTGATTCAAAGCTTACAGGTGGCGCCCCAAAATTGCAGTTCTGTCACTGTTCATTTTGGGATGTGATCAAACCTTGCCCAATATGACCCCAAATGGGTGGTGTGAAGCATCCCCAAACCCTCAGTTTATTGGATGCAAAACCATTTGACCTTGCAATGATGGGCGATTTTGATTGTTCGAGGCAGAGAATACACGTTTGCGAAAGGGGGAAACATCTGTCAGGGCCTTGGAAGTCCACTTCAAAACGTTCATACGTTGGCAATTCTAGGTTTCATGGAAGTTGCTGGTATGTTGCTGGTAAACATTAGAATTGATATGAATTGATGATATTCGTTCAATGATACCCATGCATTTCATTGGAATCAGTTTCTCTGTTTCTATCATGTCTTCCCTCGCTGAAACTGCCGGGTGGTTCCACTATGACGTCGACTTCTTTAGGTCAGCGCTTCACCCACAGGTGTGACGGAGGTGCCATGGTTTTTTTCAACATGTTTCAACTATGACTGGTGAAGATTCCCCACCAAAACAAGTGTCACCCCGAATTTCAGATCAGGGGTTGCAGGTTAAAGTTCCTGTTTCAAAACGGTTCAACTCAGAACATCCAGAACATCCAGAACATTTCATCTCAATTTTGGCAAGATTTTTGGAGGCCTCTATATCATATATATCATGCCGTCTCACAACATTGACATTTCATAGCGCCAGGAAGAATATCGGCGGCTGGAAGGGCAGCTGTCGCTTGGCTGAAGGGGATCATTTTTTTCTCCAGTGGCAGTGGGGGAAATTTCTGCATTTCTGAACCATGCTGGGTGTATTCCAATGCCGGAGGTTTCATAGGCATCAGTGCATCAGTACCTGTCAGTTCCCTGCCAGTCGAATGCTTCAGCGACAACATGGTCGCATGCAGGCCCACACTTTAACTTAGCGAAGTCGTACCTCGGAAAACGTGTTGCTGGAATTTGCTGGACACCAAAACATCCAAAACCCCAAGAAAAATATAGAAAAATTGGATTTTGCACGAGAGGAACAGTGAGAAAAACCAGAAATGGCAGTTTCTTCAATTGGGGTACCCATTTTATACCACCATTGCTTTTCCCCATGATGAACCAACATCTTGGATGGTTGGAAAAGGTTCACCATGTCTAGACACACTATCTATATATCTATCTATATATTGATGGTTTGTATCACAGTAATATCCACATGAGAAAATCAGAAAACCTTGGGATTTTCCATGATTTTCCCACAGCAAAACCATGGTCCATGGCCCACAGGCCGCGGGTTCTGCTGGAGTGTCTACCGCTGTCTCGGGCGTCTCTACCCCGCTGTCATCTTTCGGGGAGGTGACGCTCCACTTTTCGGGAGTGGGAGAGAAACTAACATCCGGAGATATCAGAAGTATAACATGTGGTAAATTGCGACAAGTTCTGATTTTTCAAATTGTGGATAATTGTGGTATGTGGTAGAATCTTCATTGTAGGGGACCATCGTACCAACATCGGAACATGATAGTTATATAGTCATCAAGTTCGAGGCGTCTTTTCCCTGCGCCAGGATCAGCGTGCGATGCGTGCGCTGGCTGGGCACTATGAGGCCCTTCAACGAGAACAGCAAGAGCTGCGAAACAAGGCGAGCCGCAGCCGGTGGTTTTGGAGGAATTTGGAGGATGCGAGTCCATGAGGAGATATCATGGGGATGATATATTTCACCAAGCTTGATATGATTCTTTTCCGGGGCCCGAAATGTGGTGCCAGCATCAACTTTTGATGGTGGATTTACCCCACGGCCGCTGCACAGATTTGTCGCTAATGAGGCTCACCCAACAATAACCAATGACCCATGCCATACCCATCCATTCCCAAGTCTGTCATTTAGTCTACAAAATTTCTTTCAATAGATGTTACCCTCTGGTAATTTAACATAGCTATTGAAAATGACCATTTATAGTGGATTTTCCCATTGAAAATGGTGATTTTCCATAGTTATGTTAGTTTACCAGAGGTTAAAAAATATTGGCTTTATCACCCCAGCTGCCAATCTGCGCTGGCCCCGATATTCCCCAAAGTTGGGGCTCGACTTCGTTGGACGTTGGTTTTGGCTAAGGCCCTCCACCTGTGGATTTTGTGGATTTCTTTCATTTCGGAACCAACTTGTCGACTGGAATGCAAGAAATGTGATACATTATTTGCTAAACACATATTATTATTATTGTTTGATTAGTATCATTATCGTAATAATATATCACCAACACATACCCCAAATGACCAGAACTGGTGCTTTCCAACACCCAAGGTTCGTCGCTTGGCCCGTGGCTAGTTGTGGCGAATGCAGCGCAGGTCTCACACCTCACGACCAAAGAGCGTGGGGGGAAGAAAAAGATGTCAGGCGTTTCAATGGGAGTCTACCAATCATTTTCTAGGCATATAATGGGGATATTCTAGGGATATTTGTGGAGATAAAAAAAAGGGACCCCCATGAAATGAGGTGTAATATTCACCATGAATGGTAATGATACCATAAGAATTGTAGGATTTCAATGGGGATACTTTATGAGAGAGTTATGGGGATATAGCCAGCACTCTGTGGATGGGGGCCGGGAATCTATCCAATCATATCCAATTTATAGCCGATCCCCCCATATTGGGCAAAATGATGATGGGATTTTGGTGTTTCCACAACATATCTTCAGTTAAAGCTATCTTGGGATGGGTTTCGATCCACAGCCCTGAATCATGTCCAGTTCGCAGGTGACCTTTTCTTATTTTTTCTGTTTCATGGACAGGATTGTTTTCCATCATCCATGAAACAAACCATGAAACAAAACTGTCCTGGAACAACTACTCAAACTACTCATCATGTTTATTCTTTTTTTAAATCATCATTTGTTGTTCCAGGACAGTTTTGACTACTCACGATTCGAAGTTTGGTGTGGTGTTGAGCTTGAAACGTCCATGACGTCCATGAACAGCCACCTATCCATGCTGGACGTCTACACCTTTGGGCTTCAGCAACATAAACCACAGACACATAGATTCCACGCGTCAGGAGGGGTGAGCGGCTCAAAGAGCTGAGGTGATTTTCTCATCATGAAATCTTGCTTAGTTGGGTCCAAACGCACATTGGTTTTGAAAGGGTTCTTTAAGACTTTAAGGTTTTGTTTAATTTTCAAATCCATCTCCAATTTCTCTGGCTTCCAGGTAATGAATAAATGAATTTCATTTGGGAATGGACATCACCCATTCGCTGATGATCTAATGATATCCCATATATTTTCCCATTGCAATCGTTGGAACTTGGGATTTTCCAGCCCTGCCAAATTACCAGAGGCTGATGGCCATAACTTGAGGATCTCTCTCTCTCTCTCTATTACGCAGTAGATAGAGTATTTAGAGTATAAAAAATACAGTATAGTACGGTATAATGAAGCACATTACAGTACAATACAGTGTAATACGGTATATGCTACAGTATATACTACAGTATATACTACAGTATATACTACAGTATATACAACAGTATATACTACAGTATATACTGTATATATATATGGTATATATATATATAAATACATACACCCCCTTGTCTGGACAGACGTCCGCAACCGAGGATGTGGGTCATCAGTCAATGACGGCCCTCCCAGCCACGTCTTGGAACTCGAAAAAAACCACGGTGGGGTATGGCTCTGTTCCTCCCCCCCTTGGGGTATGGAAAGTCACCATTTTTTATAGGTAAACCATCTATTTCTATGGGCCATCTATACCATGGCTATGTTAAATAAATAACCAGATGGTAATTGGATTTTTCCCTCCTATTCCGTGATTCAGACAAAAAGTCATGGTGCTGCAAGGTTCACAAGTTCAGTTTCATTCTGCGAAGCAGATAGCTAACAGTTGGATTCCGCACTCAGCTGCAGCTGCGGCTTGCGCGATGCAAAAAACATCGCGCACCAGAAAAACCGGCGGTTCCAATTGACTTCCAAACATGGACGAGTTTTTGCTAAAGCTTAAAAGGCTAATAAGGTGGTTCTATTCCCAGCGAATTTTTTCTTTGAATCTTTCTTTAAAGCATCTGCCAGGAGGGCGCGTTCTCCCAGGACGAGGAATGTTGGGAATATCTGGATCCCAACAAGGTGAAGCGTGGCCCCTTCTCCCGCAGTCGGATGCTGGTGCGCGCAGTCGGGGGGAAGTGGAGCTGCTGGAGCGGAGCGGGAATCAAGAGTCGAGTGACTCAAATGTGTTTCCCCGAAGAAAATCATAGAAAATCATAGAAAATCATAGAAAATGATGTAAAATGTACATCTATATAGTTGTTTTTATGATGCTGATGTTTTCTTGATGACCTGGTCATACCTCCATTTAAGATTCTGCGAAGTTCTAACTTCGCTGTTCAGGTCTGGTACCAACATAAGATGCTGCCGGAGGTCTGGAAGGGTGACGAGTTCAGAGATTCAGAAGATTCTGCTGGAAATTCAATCATAAATCATCATAAATCATCATAAATCATCTATAATCATCTATAATCATCTATAATCATCTATAATCATCTGAAAATTGCATGGAATTGACCTTGAATTCTAGTCTTCTAGTCCCTGACAGCCGAATTCCTGGCTGCCGGGTGACAGGAGCTGGGAGTGCGCTTTGAAGACCGGATGCCCTTCACACCTATCAAGGAGTTGCGCAGCCGCATCATGTGATGGGCCCCGCAATGGCGCTGAAGGACACATAGATGGTATGGATGGTCATGGATGGTCATGGATTCATGATTTAGGAGCCACTGGCGACAAGTCACTGGACACCTATTCAAAAATAGGGGCTTCGAATGGTTGAAATATTTCTGATTATTTCTTCCTTGAAGAAATATATATATAGAACTTACCTCAAATCCGATGATTCCTGGAGCAGTTCGCGACTGAGGCTTTTCCCACCGCCTTTGAAGCCGTTCGAGTGCCCCATGCTGCCATGCTGCCCCTTTTCCGGGTCACGGATTGGTGGACTTGCGGCTCGCTAAAAACGGCTCCTTTCAATCTGGTCCCCTATAGTTGGGGGTTTCCTAAAGTAGGGGTACCCCCAGTCATCATCCATTTATAGATGGATTTTCCCGTGTAAACCATCCATTTTGGGACTTTTGGGTATCCCCATTTATGGAAACACCCAGTTAGATAAGTTGATTAAAAACCTAAATTTGTGTTTGCAGAGGTGACTTATAACAATAGTGAGATGGGGTCAAGCAACAATAACAAACATAACTCAGGGGCCACCAACTCGGGCCACCATATTGAGTTGGTGTTTCCAGTGGCTGGTCATCCCCAACCCAGCTGTAGCGGATCAAGCTGAGCCTGTCCACGGCTGATCTTAAGTCCACAAAAAGTCGGCAGACAATACACGTTTTTTTCCATGTTTTTCCATGTTTTTCCATGTTTTTCCCAGAACATGTTGAACAGTTTGACTGGATACTTCACAACTGAAATGGGGAAACTTCACTGATCTGGAACTTTCGCAGCTACTTTTCCAGTGACAAACAGTGTTTTAAGAACATCTTTTCGAAGCCCCACTTGCTGCATTTGCGCCACGTGCTTTGCTGTAGCGACCTCGGTGAATTTTCCACTGCACTCGGTGGCTTGTGATAGACTTCTCCGCTCTTTTTCGTTCACCTTTGGAAAAAAAACTGTCATATTTTGCCTGAAATATGGATAAATATGGAATGTGAATGTGTTATGGGATGGTTTCCCAATCCACAGCACGGTCGTTTTGGGATGATGGACCCATTCTCATTCGATGAAAGGTCGAGGGTCGGGCCTTGGAAAACGTGGCCATGGCGTTGACCGCAGATGAACGGAAGATGCTCAAAGGCTGGCGACGCAAAAAACCACAGTTCCCAGCTATATCCAGGGAACATATCTATAGAGATGTCTGGTTGGTGGTTTGGAACATGACTTTTATGACTTTCCATATATTGGGAATAGTAACCCCAAGTGACTCAAGTGACTAATATTTTTCAGAGGGGTTGAAACCACCAACCAGATGTGGTAGAATATGGTACTGTATCCAAGATGATCTTTCAAAACCAGTTTGAGGCTCTCTATTTTCCGCAGATTCTCACAGGATAGCAACGCTGATCAATCATCAATAAGCCCTGTACAGTCATCAGTAGTTCCAACATCAACCAGCTTTTAAATGTGTATCTTGCAAATCCATTTACCATCAGTTTCTGACTGCCATCATCAGTTGAATCATAGGGTTCAAAAAAAACCGATAAAACATGGAGAGTTTTCACAATACCATTAATTAATCACCCTCTGGTAAATAAACAGCGACCCTGAAAATACCACCCATGTTTCATGGTTTCACTCATCTTCCAAGCCCTGCCAGGGTCGAACTGTGAAAATTTACAGGGTAGCCTCTGGTTATGTCAAAATAGCTATTGAAAATGGCCATAGAAATAGTGGATTTTCCCATGAAAAATGGTGATTTTCCATAGTTATGTTAGTCATTACCAGAGGGTAACCATCAGTTTTCCCCTCCACCGCAGGTGTTTGGCCTCTGGAGCTTCTAGAGGATCCCCTCAGAGCTCCGCGCCGGGTGAGCACGGCGCTGGAGTTCCTGAGGGAGGCTCCGGACGGAACATCCAACGGGGGCGGGAAAATCTCCAACTTTCAATGGACCTTTCAATGGACATATCATCTATAAAATATCTATAAAGTATCTATAAAATATCTATAAAGTATCTATAAAATATCTATAAAATATCTATAAATGGGCTTTTCTGGTTGTACTACTTGTGATACTAGACTTTATTGATGTAACACATGCATTGATCATGAGATCAATGACAAGGAAAGTTGAGTGATAATAGAAATTGTTTGATTGATATCATCCGACAATGATCGTTGATGAGTTTTTTTTTTTTTTGCGAGGGTTGTTTGATGTAGATTCAGCCATCATTTGCAGGATTTCACAACCAGCAAGAGACGTGCATATTAATACAATCCAGAACTTGTTATTGTGGAGTATCATAATCTGTGAAATACAAATTCGAACTAATTAACCAACCATGATTCTGATTTTCCATCTCAGTTGGGAAGAATGCTACACTGCAATTAGCGCTGAGATAACGCACAAAAATACGAAAAGACTGTCTCGAAAAAAATCACAGAATCCAACAGATACTAAAAGATCTGCGAATTTTCTGTATGATTGGGAGTTGCAATGCTGATCAATAAAAATATATTTGGTTGACCAGTTGACCAGCAAACTTGGAGATCAATATCGAGTTCTTCAAACATATCGAGAGCTGACTGTTGAGGTCCTAGTCTCTGAGCACCTTGGAGACGTCATTGCCTGACACCCGGGCCACATCGAAAAACCGGTCGGTGATGTCAGTTTTTCCTTGTTGGGATGATGCCAATGGTGCACCAAAGATGATGAAGTGACCTACCATCTGCTTATGACTAGCAGTTTGCCAGGGAATATCACCATTTCTAATAGGTAAACCATCTATTTCTATGGGCCATCTATACCATGGCTATGTTGAATAACCAGAGGGTAAAGCCACAGTTTCTGAGATCTGAATTGCTTTCCGTGGCTATAGTGCCCGCTTTTTTTCACAGGGTGCCAATTTGGACTGGCGATGGTCATTTCAAGAATCGAAACCCATCCATTTTTTGGGTCGGACACTATATTTCTAGTATTTTCTAGTCACCTCAATCCATCTAAGTTCCAAAAAAATCTGCTGGTTTTGTACAGGAACCAGAGCGAATTAAACCACAGTGATTTTGGGCTGTTGACCCTTTTTTTCACCCCACCAGTCTCGCAGCTTTCAGCCGCTTTTTCCACCTCTGGCGAGGTCTTGCCCGACGGTGTGAAACTCTTGGGGCTCTCAGAGAAGGACTTGTTTTTTGTGCATCATGGGATCATCGCCAGCATCATCCGTGTTTTAAAGGGGGGATTTCCAGTTGTTTCAAGCGGCCAAGGCAAAGAAACCTGATTCCAATCAGATTCTGATTCAGTTCAACTCTCTGACCTACAAGCTGGTGGAAAACATGGTTCAACATCAAACAAATGCCAGTGAAGCAAGGAGAGCACTCCCCAAAAAGATAGAACCATGCCACGACAAAAAACTACAGCATCATTCGAATTTCCTGGGAATCATCGGAATCGACAGGAGGTGATGCCAAAGGATTTACTCCAAGCTTTGGACGCTTCAAGTTCTGCTGGAAGCACAGGGGAGCAGGATGGGATTTGGCCTGCAACACTGATGATATATATATATATATATGTTATAGGCGTTATAGGATGTATGATATATATATATAGTTATATATATATATATATATGTATATATATATAAAATAACAGGTACGGATGCAGAAAAATCGGTGTGCTGCGGGTTCTCCCAAGTTCAGAGTTCAACAGGCACCGGCTTCACGGAGCCATGTTCCCCGTCGGAAAACCGCCCACAGGGCCCACAAGGTTGACCCTTGAAATCGCCTACGTTGTGTCTAAAAACTGCAGCACAAACATAACACCAGGGATTTCAGACAGTGAGTCTTGGTTTCATTCACTCACAGTCTCAGTGGGAGAGGATCTGTTTGGCTTGCTTTTCAGTGACAAAAAAGGTGGGCCTTAAAAGAGATAGAAATGGGTAGCTGGATTCTAACTTGAGGGGTGACCCAAGTTCCCCAATTCGCCTCCACTTTCTGATTCTGAGGTCAAAGAGCTTCTGAGATATTTCCAGAAAGTCAGAGTCTCAAACAGGTGATGTCAGGGGTACAGTGAAACCGGAAAAGGCAACCACGGGCAAAGATGAACGAGCGGGGAATTTCGGTGAGTAACCAAAGCAGGAGGCACGGCCAGTTTTGCTTGCAGATTTGGCGCATGATTTAGGATAGAATATTTGAGATTTAAGTTTTAAGATTGATTCTCAAACATTTTAAAAGCTTAGGATTTAAGATGCTTTTGTTTGAAAAGACCCGGAGTTCACAGTATGACATCTATGCCTAGCATTGCTGGCAGCCGGGCCGAAAGGCCTTTCCCCCCGGCGGGGGCCAAGTGCTCAGTGGTTTCAGAGATGAATGGGGAATTTCTCTGATCAAAAGCGGGATCCAAAAAACCTTGTAGCACTCAATATTTCAATATATTTCATATTTTTTATCGGGCCGGGACCTCAATCTATGGCCCCAAGGTCTCAGCTGAAGCAGTTTTGGATAGCACAGCACGGCACCTGAGGATGAGAAGCTTCTGACCAAGTACAAGGCACTCCCTGTCGAAAAAGCTGCCTGGCGTGTGGATGATCCTGATCGGTTTTCACACATAACTGACTGACTATAGCTGACTATAGCTGACATCATAACATACAAAAAAACCATCTATAACCAATATCATTGCCAATATCTAACATTTTATAAGCCATATATAAGCCATATTTTTCACCACTTTTTTTAGTCTACTCTGTAGACTCTGTAGACTCTGTGAAACCCACAACGAAGAAGAGTGGCTGGGATCATGGGAGCATCTGGGATCAAAAAATGGCGCGCCACAGGCAGGTGTGGAGTACGTGGATCAGCACGGTGAGCAGCGCGGGGCTTTGCCCAAAGAACGGTCTGAGTTCCCAGTCCCAACGGTCCCAACGGTCCCCAGTCCGCCGTTCCGTTTTTGCACGCCGAAAGAATCGGCACCCCATGGGGTCCCTTAAGTGAACAAGGCTTCAACATGCGTTGCTTCAACATGCTTCAACATGCTTCAACTCAATTTGTTGGGACTTGGGGTTTATTTGAAATGACTCGAAATGACCGGAAATGACCTAAAATGGATGGCATTGTGGGCTTCAAGTCGTACTCTTCGTGGTTTCCCAACCCCACTGGTGCTGTCACTTGTTGGAGGCGAAATCTTCGTGGCCGAATCAATGAAGTCTTGAGACTGGTGGATGCTGGTGAGGTGTGGCAACTGGTCACAACTTGTCACACCACTCCCTAGAGATTGCAGATATTTTCCATGCTTGGTACATGATTGGTGCAGCTGATGTTGCTTGGTACATAATTGATTATAAGTATTTATAAGTATAATTGTACCAAAATACATGATTGATTATAATTTGGTCATGGACTTTTTCGGGTTCAAAAATTGCCGCGGCCAGATGTTGCAGGTGGATCCTGAGTCCCTGTACGTTGCCGAGATGAGATTGCTGGAAGCCATTGAGCCCAGAAACCACAGTGCTTTTGCTGGCGGCTTGAGGTATATCTGAGGCAAACAGGGCTCTAGGGCTGTGCTTTAGGGTTGGTTACCCTCTGGTAAACATACAAAAAAACTATGGAAAATCACCATTTTTCATGGGACAAATCCACTAGAAATGGTGATTTTCCATAGTTTTTTGTATGTTTACCCAGAGGGTATCTATTTAGGACCGGTTTTTTCAGGTGACCTCGGTTGATCCCCGGAGGCCATTCAGCATCCAATCGACGGTGAGTTGGTGAAGACGGTGAGTTGTGGCTGCACTGATGGGCACTGATCAATGGATTGGTTTAAGGGAAAATTTACAGGAAAGCCCCATATTGTGGGAAAATCCATGGTTTTTCCCATTAAATATGGGGCTTTCCTGTAAATTTAATGGGAAAATCTATGGTTTCCGGTTAAGATTTTCCCTTAAACCAATCCATTGAACTGATGTTGATGTCTCCTTCATTTTCTTCGGAGGCAAAAAGCGATACATGTAATACTCTTGTTTCACGCAAAAAATGTTGCAGAATTTCAATCTGACCTTTGTCCAAATTCACGGACGCCACATCATCCATTGACATTGAGCCAAATCAATCCAAATCATGCCAAAGAGATCCAAAGAGTTGTGAAATCAAGATGGAAAGAGTTCAAAGAGCTTAAGTCCTTCCGGACTCCAGTCTCCAGACTCTCCAGCCCCCCCTGTCGACGCCGTAGGTCTGTCAACGCGACGTGAAGGACGTCATGGGACCCCTGGCATCGTGGACCTTCTACTGGGACCGCCATGATGAAGGCCCTCATCATCATTACTATTGTTATGTTTTTCTAATCATGATTTTTAGTATCAGTTGTTGTTCATCATTATTGTTTTTGAGTTATTCTTTATTATTGCTGTTGTTGTTATTATTGTTATTATCATTATTATCATTGTTATCATTATCATATATTATCATTATCATATATTATCATTATTATCCTATGATCACTATTACTATTATTGTCAGCTGTTACTATTGCCATTTTTTTACCATTATGTTATTATTGCTATTATTATTGTTATTATTGCTGTAACCCATTTGATAGTGATACCTGGTGATACCTATTGACCAGCCTTATCTCGCTTGTTTGAGATTGGAATATTCCTTCCGGTTCATTTGGGATCCCACAAGAATGGGTCCATGTTGATACAAAGCCAGCAGTCGGTGACGGAAACCGTGACAGCCAGCTGTCCCTGAAAATCTCCGTGGGAAATCAACTGGAACAGAGATTTTACCCTCTGGTAAACCAACATAACTATGGGAAAATCACCATTTTGAATGGGACAACTCACTATTTCGACTGCGCCATTTTCAATAGCTATTTTGACATAACCAGAGGGTAAGTTTCGTTGGGAGGATGAAGTTGAAACATCCAAGTCTTGATTTCTAATGAGTGAACTTACTTAGTTTCCTGCCACGCTGATTTCTAGTGGCCACACATTGGCAGTTTGACAGGTGTTTTCATTGGCAACCGCGGCAGTGGTAAAGGGGCTCGGCCGCCCAGATTCGCAGAAAAACCCTTGGGTGCCAGATGTGCAAAATTCATGGGCCAATACACAAAATGTCCAGGAAAAAGATGATGGGTCCCTTGGTACTTTTATGATTTGATCCATGCCCAATGGCCAAACCCTTTGGTTGATTTTTGGGTCCCGTGAATTTCCGTTACGCCTCTATTTCAAACCCCCATGATGATCGTTTCATGGTTGGCTACATCATTTACACCATTATTCCGTTACACATCATGATGGTTGGCTTTGAGTTTCACATCATGGTGGATATATATATATATATATTATTTAATATATATATATATACATATGATCATGGCATTACACTTTAAACATCATAACCTTTATGGGTTTCCCAGGAACATTGCCATTCCTTGCTTCAAGTTCTGCATAAAGTCCTGGATCGCATCGCCCAGATCCACGTGGATCAAGTCCTTTGGAGCAATGCCTGCGACCCAGATTACCTTGGCAGAATGGACGCTCATTGTGTTTTGTTGATTACATTATATCAATAATACGTATGTATATATATATATACATTAGCTATTATATATTATATTATATAAATATATATATATATTTATATTATCTATATATTGTATTATCTATATATTTTATTATCTATATATTATAACATGTTATGTTATGTTATGTTATGTTATATTGTATTGTATTATATTATATTATATTATATCATATTATATTATATTATATACTATCTATATATTATTATCTATGTATTATCAATAAATATGATGTATATATATTATCAATATGATCTATATACTGCAAATGTTTTAGATCTTAGTTACTATATAGATGATAATATTTGAGATATCTTGTATCAACGAACAGTGACTTTTTCCGAACCATCCTCACTTTAGTTTGGACTTCTTATCAACCTTCATTTCCCACTGGAGGCTGTGTCTCATATATCATACAGTACATTGACAAAACACTATTGTTTCACAGTAAAATCGAAGTCTTTCGGATTTGGTGAAATGATTCAGTCAGAAAAATCCCATCCCCCATATCAAACGCCACCATGATGGTATTCCCTATGTGACATCCCCAGGTGGGAAAGAATTGGCGTGGCTACAAGCTGGTTGCCGCCTGGCCCAAGGGAGCTGTGAGGGACTCAGATCCGGCTGACTCAATCCTGTGGCGTTTTTTTGGGGGGTAGTGATGTGAATGATGTGGGGATGGGTCAAAACCCTATCCCCCTGGTGAACCCCAAAATAGCTGGTAAATGGATGTTCATCCCACTAAAAATGTATCTATAGGTATTGACCTATACCCATGTGTTTGAAAGTTCGTGTTCTCCCATCATTTTTAGGTAAACAAACAGAGCTGCTTTGGCGAAGGTTCAAGGGCGTAAGAGCCGTAAGAGTACCATGAACTGGTGCAATACGAAGCCTGAGAAACCGGTCTGGAATGTGATCTGCTGAATCGTGTCATTCCTTTTGGCCCCAGAAATATTGGGTTACGCAAGAGAAATGGGGCTCAAAATTTTTGTCCAAACCATTTGTTCCCCGGTTCATCGCCTTTCATCGCACGAGGTGAGCAACAGCATTTGCAAAACCTTCGATGATCAGCTCTTCAGCGCCTTGGCCAGTCGAAAGTGCAGCGGTGCTGTGGTGTCCAAAGGAATGAAATCTGATCAATAGTAGTGGTACTAACGTAGTATTTTTGTCATGATTTTCTATTGATTTTTGTTTTTTACCGTATTTTTTTTGTGGATTTGTTGGGCAAATACTTGGGCTCGGTGTCCTGATAGGGGCGATCTGGGTGAAATGAGAAGAGATTACATCCAGACAGTTGTGAAGTCCAATGCTTGGCAAAGTTTTTCTGGGATCATTCGGGATCTCGGTGTTTGCCTTGGTCAACATATATGAAATATACATGTAAATATAGATGATTGATCATGATTTATCATGATTTATACAGTGTATATACAGTGTATACAGTTCCATGCTACAGTTGGGTACATTTTGGGGTCGAAGTCGACTCTGAGGTCCACCTCTTTCGGAGGCCAAGGTGCAAGCCCTCCGTCAGGCGCAGCCGCCTTAGCCGCCCCCCTGGTCCTTGAAGGTCCTTAAAGGCCCTATTAGCCGGGTAAGTGATGAAAGTTCACCGGAGCCCCGAACAAACAAACCTTCCACTTGATGTGGGTATGGATCAATACCTATTAATACCATTTTTAGGGGGATGAACATCCATTTACCAGCTATTTTGGGGTTCACTAGGTACCAGGGTTTTGACCCATCCCCATGTAGAGTCTGGTAGACTCTGGTGTTGAGATTCCCAGAAAACCTCAGGGCCTGGTGCCATGGCAGGCAGCGAAGATCGTTTTGCTTAGACCCGGGGACGTGTACTTCTTCAGCGGCGGAACAGCTCACACGGTGCGTAGCACTGTGCAACATCAACGTTGACTAGTCCATTTGCAGCTCCCCGTTTCGGACATTGTGGCCCATGGTCAACTATATTGAAACGGACCTTCTCACTTATCGCAGATGTTCATAGTTCTGACATGTTTTGACTGTCATTCTAAAAAAATTACACAAAAACTCCTCCCAAACTGGACTTCACCAGATTGCTTTTTCAAATTCCATGGCTATGTTGCGATATGTCCAGACATTTTTCATCATTTTTCGCGATGGCAGGCCTTGTGTGTGTCCGAGGGGATGGGGCTTAGCAGCTACGAATCGATTGTGACGCTGCATCCGGCGGGGAAGCTGGGAAGCTGGATGCTGGCTGACATCAAACTGGCCATTTTGGTGTATCACTTTTGACACAAACATACACAAACACATATATCATGGTGTATACTGTATACATGTGTATACCATATTAAATATGTTTGGTGTATACAGTGTATACCGTACTGTATACCAAAAATATCCAAACATATTTTCAGCGATATGCCTTTCAAAGGCACCAATGATTCCATGACATATTTTGCTGCGAAGATCGGCTGTAGAACGAGGCATATTTGATATCATTGGATCCATAGTTGATATCCTCTGGGTCAAGCATGGATTTCCAAGCTGCAGTGCAGCAACATGAACCAACTGCCTAGAGCAAAGATGATAAAGAAGTGCGGTCAGTAGAACTTTTCCATTCTTCCCACTTCATGGACTCAATATTCAGCATTAGATCACCATCTTAGAGAATTCCATGGAATTTTGCCATTTGGGTAAGATTTAGATCTATCCAACATATCAACATAGCTATACCGGCTGTACTATATCATCTATATCTATATATATATTATACATATTCTACCATATTTTGGACCGAACCATCCATAAACAGCCCCCCATAGATCTCATGTGCCGCTCCGTCAGCTCCACAGCGGCCTTTGCATGCAAACCTGCGATCGGAGCAGCCCCTGCTGGTGGGAGAAGTGCAGGGGTGTTTTCTCCAGCGTAAAAAAAATGTCCAGATTGAGTCATTGTTTTCCTTCATTCATGACATGAAAATGACATGAAAATGACATTCATGTTCAGGAAAAGATGTTTTGCTGGCAAACTCTTGGGACAACTTTTCGTCTGGCAAGGTTTTTTTGTTTGGTTTTTGGTACTCCGGGATGGTTTTTCAAAGTGACATTCCATGGTCAGGTTGGAAGGTGCAATGCCTCGAGATGAGTTCGAGGACATTTTGGAAGAGGCCATATCCGGAGGTTTTCATCGCCTGGCAGCTGAAAACTGTTGGATCTGTTGGGCAAGCTGGAAAAGAACCAGAAAGGTCCAGGGCCATGTTTTTTTCCCAACAGTTTGAGGGATAGCCAACAATTTGAAGCCAAAAAAATTCTGCTGATCTCCTGATCTCTTGGTTTTTGGCAGTCCGATTCTAGTGGACGGTGGGATCTCCAATCACTTTGTTTTTCCCAGGCTGTAGAGCAATTGGAGGCGGCGGCGAAGCAATTCCTGGAGGCTTGGTGGACTTTCTGGGCTTCAGACTGGACGATTTTTGATGAAATGTACGGAATGTACCGTTTGGCCCCCCCAAAATGAAGAAATCCAACCTTTGTTTTTTTTAAATAAACAAGACATGAGCTAAAGGGTGCCCTTTGTTGTAAATAATTACAGATATGCCAATTTTTGATTGGTTGACGGGCCGGAGTGATGTAGAATTGAATCACCAGCCTTGTAAAGTGCTGGGAAAACTCCAGGCTTTGAATGATCATGCCCAAGCTTGAGATATCTTGCAGAGCTTGGATGTGACCACTAGATATTCTCCGTTGGGTTGTTTAGGCCTTGCAGAGACTGGTTGCTTGCAGTTTGCGTTTATCTTCTCTTGTCATCCCTCATGATGACCATGATGAAGGGCTAAAGTCCAAATGCTGCATTCATGCTAGGAAGCATTAGGAACCAATCGATTGCATCCAAAGCATCGTTTTTCCCACCACCAGCTTGCACATAGTCAAGAAATCCGACCCAGAGACGGAGAACTGCAATAATTGATCATTGCTAGTAATGTGGGTAAAACAATGCCATAAACCACCCATTTCGGAATGGTAAACATACCACCTATAAAAATGGTGATGACATGTGATGACTGGGGGATGGTTTATCAGTGATTTAACTACATGAGTCACCATTCCCTTTTTTTGGCACTCCACCGATTCGACATAGGCCAGCCCTGGTGTGGAGCCCGACTCTAAGGTGGGGCGCTGGAATATGGGTTTGATGGCTTGGTCCCCCAAAATAGGGAAGCCAGGCATTTTTTTCAGCCATGAAACACACCCGGGACAATGAATGGGGAACCGCATCGTCAGACAAAGCCACATATCTCACCTTGGTTCTCGTTACTGGCAACCATTTTCCCATTGGATAATCAGTATTTCAGCCGAAGCATCCAGGATCACAAGCATTTAGGGCATGGTTGTTTTGAATTGTTTCCATTAGTATAGACGTTAGTATAGACATGAGTATAGACATTCATTAGTATAGACATGAGTATAGACATGAGTATAGACATTAGTATAGACATTAGTAGACATCTACAGAGACCTTTTTTGCATCAGTGTTTTGAGCAATTTTTTTCATTGGTGTCGCAGTTTTTCCGCCAGGCCAGTCCCTTTGATCCTCCACTGTGGAGCGAACTGAGATTGCAGCTGAGATCTGATAAGGTCCATTGGTGTGTCAGAAACTCGGGATTTCCCACATATTTAAGGCCACTCAATGGGGAATCTGATGGTTGACCGGTGGATTTAAGAAGTTTCATCAGATTTGATTGACAACTATGAATCAGATCACAGCAGCCATTGGTGTAGTGGTCAACTGCTTGGAGCTGTCAAACAGGGGTCTTCTCAACCCCAAATCAATGACAAGTCATCATGATTTTTTTGGATGACTTGAAGTCCATGGGTCAAGTCATTAGGGTTTGAAATCATTGGAAAAACCCATACACTTGATATATCAGTAGATTCAACATTACAGGAAGCCATGGTGTTTCCAATCATAGGGTTTACCGGTTTACTTGTAAATTTTCTCTTAAATACATTCTTTGATATATTCGATGGTTATCCAGACCTACACACAACATATCTTCAGCATCAAGCTATCCATTTTGGGGGGTTGATAAATTCTGACCCATACCTATATATATATATACACACTATATGTACACTATATATATATAGTATGTACATATATATATAGTATGTATATATATACATAGTATGTATATATAAATATAGTGTATATATATACACTATATATATAGTATATTATATACACTATATATAGTATGTATATATATACACTATATATAGTATGTATATATATACACTATATATAGTATATCATACACACTATATATAGTATGTATATATATATAAGTATATATATAAGTATATATATAAGTATATATATATAAGTATATATATATATAAGTATATATATAAGAATATATATATATATGTACTATATATATATCATATCTGTATTATTCTTTGTTCATATATCATTTGATGCTGAAGATTTCGGCTGGCACGCCATCCCGTCCCATTTTCCGATCTTCGGCGCAGGCGACGATGCGCTTGCTGCAGGAACACTTCGCAGCCACTGTGGCGCAATGTCTTTGCAGGTGGATTACATGGCCATGGCGGCCATGGAAAGCTGAAGTTTTTTGCTGAACATACCTATACTTTCCAGAGATCCAAGACTGACTAACCCAGAATTTCACACTTGCAAGGTTGGGAGGTCATGATATTTTAAAACCTGGTACAGTTAGACTTTGTGATTTGTCTAGTTTCCAGTCCAACATGGCAATGGCATCGAAAATCTTGAGATCTAGGGGATTTCAGATTCCACTCTTCGGGCAAACTGGCAGGAGCCCCTTCGTCCGAGAGAATGCTTCATCCACGCTGAAACGCGCGTTGAGATACCTCACCAATGGCAGAGGAGCGGGTGATGTTTGGGGATCCGCACATCGCCACGAAAGAGGGGGGGAATCGACTAAAAAATTGCCACCGTTTCCCCAAAAAACCATTGGACCCCGCCGTGATCCCTACGCAGTTTGGGCTTTCCGGGCTTGGAAAAAACCCCAGGCTTGGAATCGATGCAATCTCCAGAGCGGTCGCCGTGGAAGCCTCAATGTTCCGTTAGGAATTCCATGGAATCCACTTGTGACTTGACCGAATTGATATGCCCCCCATCTATATCATGACAAGAACATGTGTCTGTTTCACACATGTCTATATACTGTATGACCGTATGTATGTATGTATATATATATGTATAGAATCGAATGGACATACCCGTTACCCTCTGGTAAACTAACATAACTATGGAAAATCACCATTTTTAATGGGAAAAATCACTATTTCTATGGCCATTTTCAATAGCTATGTTAGTTTACCAGAGGGTAAGATCCATTAAATCACCATAAAATCCCATTAAAATCCCATTAAAATCCCATTAAAACCCATTAAAATCCCATTAAAATCCCATTAAAACCCATTAAAATCCCATTAAAACCCATTAAAACCCATTAAAATCACCTAAAATCAGGTGGTTTTTGGTCTCATCTCCACAACACCAAGGTCTCGAGAGCCGAGTTCCAGCCGCGCTCCTCCGGACCGTGCAGCGGTGGCAGGGGCACCCCAGTTTCACCGATGTCCAGATGGTGGAGATATTTCTGATGCCAAGAAACATGGATTCAACTGCTTCCTATTTGTCTGATATATATATATATACATACATACATATATATATATATACATACATACATATATATATATATATTATATATATACATATCAGTTATATGAGAGTCATATCCATGTTTGTTTTAGTAGATACCCCACTCACGGGTGCTTTTGCCTTTTTACGTGAACGACGATTCGACGGCCGATGTTCGAGGCGAGACGGCGGTCGAGGAGCCCTTTGCGCAGCACCACCTCCATCTGAGTGCAAACATCTGCTGGATTTGTCGGTAAAAAGGGGCTGCGGGACCTCATTTAACCTCCAATTTTTTGTGGCCATGGGAAACATCATTTAACTATATTTAACTATTGGATTTGGGGCAATTTTCAGACAGATGGTGACCAACATCAACATGTCATGCAGGTGTTCAACATCACCGGCTCCCGACAGCTATGTTTTTTCGTGATTTTTCGGTGGGTTTCATGGTCAAGTTCAATCAAAATCAGGGAGAATGGCTATTGGATTTCGTTGCTGTTGGACATAGCTGGTGTTTGATCCACCAGCTCGACATAGCTCGACCAAGTCTGGTGGGTTTCTGGTCACCATCTGTCGCGAGCTGGCATCCAGAAGACGTGTTGTTGAAGCCAATATGCCACAGGATGGTTTGCAGAGAAGTTGACTTCAAGGGTCCACAGGATGGTGTAGATTGGTGTTGACTGTGGACAAAGCTATTCAGAAAAAATCTTGATGCAGGTTGATGTGCCAGAACTGTTATTTATTTGTATAGTTGACTTCATGAGCTAAGATGTTGAAGATCACAACATCCTCGGCTAGAGCACAGATCATCAGTGGCAGATGGCAGCGCTTAGACTTCGAGCTTCTCATTTTCTACCTGCCGCCCTTGGTATAGCAACAGTTCGGAAATCAACAGAAGCGGAGAAACCAATGCTTGGGACTTCCGAGAAAAGAGGAAACTCGTCCCGTGTGTTCAAAGACCCTTATCGTTGCCAGTGAAGTGCTTGGGCTAAAAAGGATGCTTCGTGCGTTTGCACCTTCAGCATCTCTGTTCAAAGTTGGGGTTGAAGCCCTGATCAAGCAAAAGCCAGCAGATTGGCGGATTCGGATTGGTGATTGATGTGATTGGCATTTGTTGGAACAAGGGATTAAGAAACGCATCCAATTTCTGAGGTACCCTCTGGTTAACATAGCCATGGGAAATGGCCCATTTATAGATGGTTTACCTAGCTAAAAAATGGTGATTTTCCATGGCTATGTTAAATAACCAGATGGTACATTCAAAAAAGGTACCCTTGCCATCCACTCGTTCATCATCTTGAAACGGTCAGCTTTCAACAGCGCTGCGCAGGTCGAGGCCCGTGGTGAAGCCTCCACCCGTGCGGGCCTGATTTTTTTGAGCAGTGCTTTTTACCCCTGTTGGCTGATTATAGGGGAATATACTAGCCAAATCTAGCCAATATATTGGGGAATATCATGATCTTTATAAACTTTTATAATCCATTTTCATAATCCAGTATCATAATCCATGGTGGACTCCTTATTAACCAGGCAGTTTTGAAAGGGACGAGCGAGTCTTTCGGATACTGTGCTGATATTGTTTCTTTGCCAATTGCATTTGCTGTGGTTGGATCTGTATATCTTTGTATATCCCTGCGTTGCCACTCGGTTGCCATTTGGATAGAAGCCTCCTATCCCAGGAATACCTAAACCTCTTTTTTTTTCGGAATCTGCATCCAAACATCTCCATGGGTTCAGCTGGGAACTCCATGGTGTAGCCAAGGTGAAGGACATTCCCATCGAAGCTTGTCAGTGGCAGTATATGGACACCAAAGGCAATCTGCAGGCGCAGAACAGGAAGAGATTGGCATTTTTTGGGGTCCCGCTTCAGTGAAATGGCTATGAGATCCACATAAATCCAAATAATGGGTCTTGGGATATGAACCAGAAACAACAGATGTGGAATGATGGGGAAATATGATATTTCACCATCAAACAGAGAGAATCACTTGATACACTGTAATTTGTGTTTTTCTTGGATGTATTGTCAGAAAACGGGTGGATATATATATAATTAATATAATATAATATAATATAGTATAATATAATGTAATATAATATAATATAGTATAGTGTAATACAATATAATATGATATGATATTATACTATATTATATGATATTATATTATATTATATTATACTATATTATATTATATTATATTATATTATTAACCAATTATATTATTAACCAAAACCGTACATACCACAACCACATGTTAGGTACAGGTCAAAATTTGTCTGACCTAGGCGTGAGCAGATGGGCAGCTCAATTTTATGATTCACCGATACAGCATACGACTGTTGGGGTACTTCATTCTTGCCCCACAACCAAAACACATCCAAGAAATGATTCGGAAGAAAACTAAGTTAACTAAGTTGCTTGTTTTTTCATCAGACATATTTTTTCTGATGATTTTCTGGTTACTGAATGGTGGCATTTTTCATGTTGGCTTTGGTATAACTTCTGAGCCAAGAGTCCTGATGCCGCTGATGCCGACTTTCTGGCAGGGTCCTTTCTCATCCCAGCAGATGGCTCTGTGGCCGGGCTCTGAGATCACCCACGGTGATGTCATGGAATTTTTTTCATGGAAAATCCATGTGGCTATCCGTTTCATGATGACTCTAAAGCTAAAACAGATGACTCTACGGACTGATGACCGTTTGATTTCTTTGATTTGTTTGATTTGTTTGATTTGGGGTCCCATTGATCTGATTGATCTTGCAGCTTTTGGTCTACCAAGTTTTCTAGTGTAATTCTCCTTGATCCTATTGCAAGATTGACTCAGGAACCAGCACAACATGCTGCCCAAGACTTTGCGCTTACGTCGGACCATCGACACCGCCTTCAGCACCGTGGACGAGTGATCCAGCAAATCCTTGGAAATGATTTCCCTTCCTCTGTTGTTAGATTGTAAAATAGTGGTCCAATAAAACATGAGTCCGCAACAGTAGACATGTTTTGATCTGCGGAGATGTTTTTTTGGATCCAACGGAAGACATTGAAGAACATGACCCTTTTTTGGTCCCCAGAATTGCTCTGAGGGAGAACTTGCAGGAAAACATCCCTTTCTGTATTTGATGGTTTGCCTCACAGTTTCCCAAAATGATCAACGGCCGAATTCCGTTGGCCCGGCCAGGTACTTTCCAGCACCATCCACAGCTTTCAAATCTCAACCGGTTGTACCTGCTGCGAATGCGGGGAAGGCTCCTGTGATGATCTCCCTGATTGGGGGTTGAAATCACCGCTCCCGTGGGATTTTCTGGGCCCTGATTTAGCGGTCCATCGTACGATATGACATACTTCACGCGCAAAAAATGGGCGACCTCAAACATTTTGCCATTCAAAGTACAGGGATGCCTTTTCTAGCAGAAGAGCATCAATTCATCGAGTGACGACAATTGTTTCCTCCCTTGGGTGACAAAAAGATTCGGTCAATCATTCAGAAATTCGCTCCGCAGGCATCGTACGAGACCCCCAAGCCTGCAGAAAAAAGGCGAGGGAACCTTTGAAGATGTGCCATGAATTTGCGATTCCCAAGCTGAAAGCTCTCAGTTGAAGAAGTTTGAGTTTTTTGGTTACAAGTGCATCAGAAAATATGCCATATGCACCGTACCCTCTGGTAATTTAACATAGCTATTGAACATGGTGATTTATAGTGGATTTACCCATTGAAAATGGTGATTTTCATAGTTATGTTAGTTTGCCAGAGGGTAATTCCAACAGATGATCTTCAATTTTTCACATCTTTTTTTCCCAGTGCCAGGCCCAATGTGGCTCCACCCAAGGCCTTTCCAAAGTCTGTTCACTTTGGAGCGGTCGCCATTTGTAGATGATGTTTGTTGATTTTCCATGAGTTTCGAATGTGGATTTTCCAGGGAAATTCATGGAATTTCACAGAAATTTTCACAGACATTTTCACAGACATTTTCCAGTTTTCCCTCATGTTTGACACTGCACATAGAGGTACCAGGTATCTTTATTGGATATCAATCAGCTTGCACCAAAATGGCAGGTATCGGCAGATGCAGCTTTGGCCAACTTGGTGGGGCGCTGAGATTGAAACCGCCAGGAATTTCAATGTGATTTCTTTTTTTTAGTATATATATATATCTATTTTCAGATTTTTAATGAAAATTTCTCAACATTCTGAACTTTTCTTTGTCAGTTTTATTTTATTTTAGGTTGCTTAAGGTTCAAAGTTCAAAGATTCCCCATCTTTCAGTAAAAAAACAGTGCCCATATGTTTGCTCATGTTGGAATTTTCTCAATATCACCATTTCTGTTACACACTTAGCATCGATTTTCTGTTAAAATGCAGCCCAATCCTTCCTTGATTAAGCAAGCCAATTTTGTTGCTTAAACCAACAAGTTTCTGCTACTTAAAACAATGGGAGCCGCCCATTCCATCCACTTGTAAATAATCATTTTTCTTCCACTATACACTCATCTCACTATATCCCCATCAAATGGTAAGTCATTATCTCCTATATATATATATATCCCGTTTATGGTTGGTTATATCCCAGAGAATAGTCCCAAAAAAGCTCCCTGGCCAAATGGCCGTTGATTCCTCCACTATTCATCAAAGTCTTTAGAGAAATAATGGGAGATAACCTCAACATGCCCATCATATTCCCATTGGGAATATCATATTCCCACGCAACTCAAAAATAGATGTCCCCCAAAAAGTCCCCTGCTCCTCTGCCAAGTTATATCTCATTACATAATTCCCATGAAAACTAGAAACTGTATGAACTATATCACCTCTGTGCTTAATATCATGTGGCCATTGGGTTAACATCAACTACAACCTGACAAAATCTAATGATTAGAATCAAGTGCATCACCTTTGGGATTCAATATTGGCTAAGTCAACACACATCACCAGACTATAACATCAACAAAATCACCATTGGGTGCAGCGAACATCACCACTTCAGAATACTTACCCACAGTGGCATTACAATGTGTATATAAACAATCATTAACCATTACTATGTATATAACAACAATTAATCACTAGGAATGATTAACCATTATTATCAGTATATATTAAACAATATACTCTGATAGTAATGGTAATATATTAGTAATCATATACTGATATTAATATTGAATGGTAATATATCATAGGGTTTATATATATATATTGTATTACCCTCTGGTAAACTAACATAGCGGTTGAAAATCAAAATTTTTAGCGGGTAAATCAACTATAAATCACCATTTTCAATAGCAATCTGTTAGTCATAACCAGAGGGTAAGATCCATTAAATCACCATTAAAATCCCATTAAAATCCCATTAAAACCCCATTAAAACCACCTAAACAGGGGGCCAAAGGCATCATCTCTGCCGTCCCAGGGGCCTTTGGCTTCCCTCTTCGCCAACGCCACAGCCGCGGCACATGCCAGCGCTCAGCAGGCGATGTCGCAGGCGATGACGCAGCCGAGGGGCACCAGGATGCCAGGAGGTTGGAAGCCATGGCCCATAGGAAAATGGTGGTTTTAATGGGAAAACCATAGGAAAACCATAGTAAAACCATAGAAATAGATGGTTTACCGGTTTACCCTCTGGTTATGTCAAAATAGCTATTGAAAATGGCCATAGAAATAGTGACTTTTCCCATGAAAAATGGTGATTTTCCATAGTTTTTTGTATGTTTACCAGAGGGTAATAGCATGGTTGGTTACCCTCTGGTAAACATACAAAACACTATGGAAAATCACATTGTTCATGGGACAATTCCACCATAGATGGTGATTTTCCATGGCAATGTTAGTCATAACCAGATGGTACATATCCAACATATCCAACATATCCATGAAAACTTGTCAATGAACATCATTTCACTCTGAACAGTCTGAACATTTTTTTTTCCAACAAAGAGTGCGGTTCAATACAGCCAAAAAATATGCGTGTCTGTTTTTCCATGCTGAGCGGAAGAGTGACTTCGGGTCAAATGAAGTATCCGAACCCCAAAATCAGTAGAGACGTTGGAAACAAGTGAGGCATTTTGAAGGTCGGAGAAACGTTTTTCTATTTTTTCAAGATCTCCCTCTACTCCAGGTTTCAAGTTTTGTAGCTTCAGTGTAAGAAAATCTGTGATGTGCAAGGCGGTGAAGAAAGGTGAGAAGGGTGAGAAGGGTGAGAAGGGTGAGAAGGGTGAGAAGGGTGAGAAGGGTGAGAAGGGTGAGAAGGGTGAGAAGGTTGGCAGCGGGGCTCTGGCTGAGAGGAAAAGTCTTTTAAATCCCATTAAAACCCATTAAATCACCATGATATCCCATTAAATCATCATTAAATCATGAACTTCCTGAGAAGAGGAATCAAGTGAATCCACTGAATCAACTGAATCAACGGCCATTTCTCCCGGTTTTTGCACTGAATCAACGGCCATTCCCAGAAGGCTCCCGGATTCGACCGCCCAGGGCAAAGGAAAGGCTCGGGAGGAGGGCGACCATCCCAGACAGGGGCGTGGGAAGGCGAAAGAGAAGGCTGGAGAGCAGGGATGGGGATGGGTCCGGATGGGTTTCTGGGGGATTTTTCGGATTTTTCTGGAGAATCTACACATTGTGACCGCCTTATTTCTTTACTGCGACAGACATAATTTTGGATGACAATATATGATCATGGTGTGCTGCTAAGGAAGTTTTCTTCGATCCGATGATGCATTGATTCAAGTGAAAATTCATCATATTTCATAGGAAACTGATGGGTTTGTACCATCGACATTTCGTGTGGTTTCAGTAAAAGTTCCCTTCACCAAGTGAGAAAACTTTATATATATATATATGATATATATATATATATGATATATATATATATATGATATATATATATATGATATATATATATATGATATATATATGATATATACATATATATATATATATATGATA
>Ga0126342_10000261_pt1 | contig 49409 bp, 47 predicted proteins | sample Cyp1metagenome_FD_92528 | JGI IMG/M metagenome (GOLD analysis project Ga0126342, IMG submission 92528) | Coral microbial communities from Lord Howe Island, Old Settlement Bay, Australia - Cyphastrea 1 metagenome | ecosystem: Host-associated > Invertebrates > Cnidaria > Coral ...
AAAAAGAGAGAGAGAGAGAGAGAGAGAGAGAGAGAGAGAGAAAGAGAGAGAGAGAGAGAGAGAGAGAGGGAGAGAGAGAGAGATAGGATAGGATAGGATAGGATAGGATAGGATAGATTAGATAGGTCAGATAGATTAGAAAGATTAGATAGATTAGATGGATTAGATAGGCTAGATAGATTAGATAGATTAGATAGATTAGATAGATTAGAAAGGTTAGATAGATTAGATAGATTAGATAGATTAGATAGATTAGATAGATAGATAGATAGATAGGTAGGTAGGTAGGTAGGTAGGTAGGTAGATAGTCAGAGAAAGAGAGAGAAAGAGAGGAGACCTCAAGCACCTTTCGGTCCATCAGTGGCTTCGTTCTGCCGTCCGTGATTCACAACAACCAATCTCTCCTATAGGTTTCCTTTTTCTGAAACTTCCTCCACCGCCTTGTGCGGTACTACTGGTAATAGTAGTATAATGGTTGTAGTAATCTACACATATCAATCAGAGAACTAGTGATGATGATGATGATGGTATGGTGTGAGAATCCATGTGGAGGGGAGTTTCAATTGTGCAAACTTGCGACTTGGTACGAAGAAATGCTTGGTCAAGCTGTCTGGCGGCGCACTTTGGCATCATGACACCATTCAGCGCTGAGCCATTGAAACAACAAGAATTGCGAGCTTTGATCACCATCCTCATGAATTTCAAACTTTCACGTCTCACAGCAAGTCTTCCTACATTTTCACAGCCATCCAGCTGGCCAAGTGACCAGAAATGATGGGCCCATCGCGCAGCTGTTCAGCACCAAAGGCGCGAAATCCAAACACATCGCACCGAGGAGAGACGACGATGGATCCATCCGCATGGAGCGCACCGACGACAAGAGACCTGGCTGTCAGGCACGGCTTCACCGAAGGTGAACAAAAAGAGACCTTGGCAACTCTGATCTTTGTGCTGAAAATCAAAAGGCAAGGTTTTGACAAGTTTTCTGGAATTTGGGAAGGGGAGGCTTAGACCACAGCATCCCTGTGCCAAAGAGAAGCTGTGAGAGGGATTTTATACCAACGACACCTGTGGGAACTGCGCTGTATACAGCTACAGTCTGAGGTTCTCAGTTAGACAATGATTCACACATGTATTGACGCACATAATTCTCGGAGCAGAGTCCCAAGACGTTCTCTGGGTTCATTCGCAGTTGGAATCACCATGAAGAACGTCAGAACGGTTGACAGCCGAAAGGGTCTTTCTATTGGGCTCCAAACTTTGGCAGTTGAGTCCCAATCAAATACCAAGTGATGCAGTTAGAGTTCTTAGCTTTTCGACATGGATCATCTTCCTGGTGGTGGGCCAACAAGTTGGATCCATCTACCACCCATCCCCACCTAAATGGCTGAACCCCAGCACGAACAGGGCAGCTCCTCTACAGTGGTCGAAGGGAGGTTTTGGATGTCCCTAGAATCACCACAAGCAGAGCTGCAACACGTGGCAAGGTGGAAACAAACCAAAGTCAGTTGAGATTATCCTGCCATTTCAGAGCTGCAGCACAAGAAACCCTGGCAAGAAAGATCAAAAAAGCATCGCCCGTCCCACGACATAGGTTCAAATGTGGGCCTGGTGGTGTGATTACAAGAAAAAATCGAGTATATAGCATTTGCTGTCCCATACTGGAGTTCTTCATGAGCCAAAGTAATGGTATATCCATGAGTAGATTGCAGGCATGCATTGGTGGCACCATCATCGAAGCACCGCTCCTGGTCTCGCGCAGCTTCGCAGCAACGACAAAGGCCCCAGCTGCAGAGCTCCAGGAGCCAATGAAGATGGACCTGGACGCGACCTTGGCGAATGACATCGGGCCGCCCCGAAGATCCGATCATTGGAATATCTGAAATGATGGGGTGTAGACCAGGATCAATGAGACTTGCGGTTTCTTAACAGAGTCTGGACTTTGATGATTCTTTTGCTTGGCCCATAGACTACACATTCTAATACTTTGGAGAGAAACTCTGTCTTTTTCTTCTAGTCCATCATGATATCCAAATAGGTAGGGAGCTAAAAATCGGTCGGGTTTGCACAGTATGCAAACCATCCCAAGGCTCCCGGCCTACCACCTGGCCGCAGAGGTGAGATTTTCAGTAACATGTCTTCAAATGATTTAGGCTTAGGTTATCTCTTAGCCTTGACAATGTTGATAAAGCAACTTCATACAGGGAATCTTCAGATCATTATCATGCTGGTGAGCCAGGATTCGTCTAGGACTGTAAGTGGTGGGACGTGCCAGCCAGTCTAATTTAAATACTCCTCAACCACAGGCCTATGCCATTGGGCCGCCAGCATCCGCCAGCTGCGATAGGGAAAGCCGTTAGGGGTCTCCGTCCAACTAATGACCATTGCAATGATTGTTCTTCCGATAGAGACTGGCCATCCCGAAATCAGACCCCATTCAACCCGTTTTCCCCAAACATCGACATGCTTGGGTGCACTGTAGAGTTGTTCTTGTGTGGAACCTATGGAACCATCCCGGCCCAGCCTGCAGGCAAGGAAGAACTGAGACGCGCCAAGCTCCGAGGTGATGACGGAGGCTCTGGAAAAGTGAAACCTGGCCATGGGAACTGGGAAGGAGTAACAGTATAGGCTTAAAAGCAACTGATGATTGTAATTTGTCAGTCAGTAATTAGTGGCCCATTGCCGCAAATGCCACAAATGGTTCTCGGCAGAAGCAACTGTAAATGCAAATGTGTAACTAACCATGACCCAGTATATCACGAGGACATGCAGGCAAAGCCAAGTACAAAGGGGAATGTGACCAACAGGAATGGGGGCAGCAATAACACAATAACAACAGGTCTAGGGCGGTTTGCCAGGAGATGATCTGGACAGCTCAAACATGAAGATTGGAAGGCTAATCTGCACTGAGAATGCAGCCAATATGATTGGATATCTGTTGAATTCATTGATTAGTTGAACGGGGCTCAACAAGTGAGTTGATCAGCCAGATTTGTTCCATGAAGAGTCCCACAAAAAACATGCTTGGCTTGGGGTGACTACCTAGCGAAATCGACTTCAACTTGTTTGGAATCAGAGTTTGCTTTTCAACTTCTAGTGGGCAAATGTTCTTGCAGATTTTGCTGATGTTGGCCCCTGACAAAAGCGGAGATGCAACAAGGTAGAACAATGCCGCAGTGTCAGAGTGTGTCCATGATAAGTAGGCTAAGTCTGGTCCCAAACATCAGCTTGCATGAAACACTGGCAAGTTGAGGCTATTCAAATGCAGCACACCTGTGGGGCTTTGACTTGCCTTGGCCCAAACTTTCAATGCTCAGCCAAAAAAACAACATATCGGCTGGTGGTCCAGAACTTAGGTGGCCTAACCCTGAAATCTATTGCACCGCAAAATTTTGGGTCTCCCATGGTCAGATTTGCACCCAGATCTTCCACGGACCGAGGCCCTCATCCGCCTACTGCTGATGTCAAAGCTCCTGATGGACCAGAGACTTTTCGGTCGATGAGATAAGTAATGACTTGAAACAACGGCTTCACCTAGGATCAATGGCAAGTAACCAGAGAAAGGACACTGAAACTCAGCGTGACTTGAAACCATGAAGGGTTGGCCGATGAAACTGGCACCACCCTTTGGCCTGTCTGCACGGAACCTGAGCTCAGGGTGTGAGCCGTCCGAAATCCATGGCCCACCTCTGGATCTAAGCTGAGGATGACCCACATCAACATATCACGCTTTTTATCACAGACACTTTTGGATCATCCAAAGGTAAAAAACCACCAAAGTTCGTGTCATCTTGGGATTTATCAAACAAATGTGGTAAACCCAACAACAACAAACCTACCATTCAGAGGTTGTTTATCATTTTAGCACATGGAGAATCCATCCGCGGAACAACGGTCCACCAAGCCGCTCCGCACCGGCACGGCGAAGCCCAGCGCCGTCACGTCAGGCACCGACGGAGAAGCATCCAGGCGAGCGAAACTCACGAGGCTTAGGGATGCATCCGAGCGGGCCGAGGACCGAGCAAACAACCTGAAAGGACGTTCTGAGCTGAAGATCCTGATGATTGGTGTTTCAAGCCCAACACACATATTTATATATATATATAAATATACATACATACATACATTTGGGATCATCATAGGACGAGAGGAACAAAATGGTAGCGCCAAGCTGCATTGATGTTGATCGAACCTGGATTTTTGTTGGTTAAACATCAGCGCAATGTAGGGATACTAGATAGATAATACGTTGGTTTAGTAGCACGCTAAGTATGTTTTTTCAGTGGATATATCTACAGTCCACATATTGCAACCATAGTTGAAGCACCACTGTAACTTTCCAAGAGACGAAACGTCCATGTTGGCAAATCCCAAGACCAACAGGAGCACGTCGCAGCAACAGAAACTTCGCAAGAACAGCAATGGACCTGGCCCAAAGGAAGGGATAAACCACCGGTCCAAATGGTCAAACTTTTTGGGTCCTCACATTATCCTGGCCATCCCCAGGTCTTCGCGCCTGGAATAGCAGCATCTGCCACTAAAGGTGAGGAGATGAAGCCCACCTCACTGCGGATTGAACCATCCGGATGTTTTTCTTGCTGGACTTGGTTGGTTATCTTCTTTGGGGGTCTCTGACCAACGACATTTGGAGAATTCATAAATCATGGTGAGCCCTTCCTTTGGATGTTCCAAAGTATGGAATGAGCTCAAAGACTGTATTCTTCTTACGTCAGAAGCCACCAATGATGCCGAGATCAACCTGTCATTCAACATGACAAGTTCTTTTCCTCACTCTCCATGTAGTGCGTGCGAGTTTGGATCAATTGTCAAGCCAAAGGTTCGGATCTGTGTGGGAGCCATTCAACAAATGCCAACAATACACACCAACAGCAAATATCAGGTGTGTATAGGCATTCTTAAGTATTTCGCTAGTAAAGTAAGCCTTTTTTCTATCTCTTGTACCCTCTGGTAAACAGCCATGGCCGCAGGGAAACCCCAAGATTTTCAGAGGAACATCCTCTTTACATGGAACAAAACTGTGGGGTTTCCAAATTTTGCCAGGTGAAGTTATTACCACAATTTCGTCACACCTCCACATCCAAACTTCTCCAAGCAACTCATGTTGCACCACAGGTCGATGATGCAGCACCCGAATAACACAATGATTGAGGCGAAGAGGAGAGGTCCGGATGCGCAAAGCTCAGGGCAGACGATACCAAGTCGAGCTACCTCGATGAGTTTGTGCTGAACATGGACTTCAGGGATAATCTTTTCATCTGGAGCATCATGAAGGTGTCAAACATGAACCAAGTTGGCAGATTCCATGAGGAATGGTCCGATTTATTGGGTTTATTGAGGAGAAAGCCAACACAAAGTCGGCACGGAAAGCAAGGACCTACCAAACACATATGGGCCTCTCCTGGAAAGCCTGGTGGAATGTGGTGGAGATATGTGGAGATATTCGTTTTTGCTCCCCCAAAAAAGGAATTGATCATTTTAGTATACTAAAAGTGGCTCAAACCCTCTTGGTCCCCATGGTGGTATCCACATCCTGATGCAAATCAACCTTGAACCATCTTTGGTGGATGAGGCTATGTGGCTGAGACACAATGCATGCATATTGAATCACAATCCTCAACATTCGAAGATTGAGCATCTGATGGTTCAAGGTTTCAGCCCAGTCTTGCAGATGTATGCGATCATCCCAGTTGTCAGGGGGGTGATTCTCCGATCTTCGCTGAGCCACAAAAAACTCTTTGGCGGAGAGGAGAAACCTGGCACACGACACTGCCACCGCAGCCAAACAGAAAGAAGGAACAAACACAGGGGCAATGTGTGTGGCGGCAAAAACATCACCAGGCAATGTTGACTTTTTGCCTTTCTTGCTGAAATCAAAAAACATCGGTTGGGACTTCGCGGTTCAGCCACATCTAGTCCTCCAACAAGTTCTGTCCAGATCAACGTCAGTGGCAACTGGTTAGTTCAGAATAGGGTGCTCCTAAAAAGCAACAGGTTAATCATTATTTTCCACATTTAAACTGCTACGAGACAGGGTATTCACCATTTTCATCCTGGCATATTATATTGCTGGTTCTGTATGTGTGTATATATATATGCATATATATATATAAATATGTATACAACTGTATACATATACTTCAGGAGAAACAAAGTTTATGCTTCTTGAAAGCTTTTCGAAACATCCATCTCGGTCCACTGCGGATCACATTTTCAAGTCCCTTTAGTGTGGCAGGTGTGGGACGGTCAATTATCACCCTCTTTGAAATATATTATAAGATTTTAGAGCTTTTGGAGGGTGGAAATGCGACCGGGGTACGACAAAGCTCCATGCTAGGGTTTTACGGGGAAAGGTTGTGCAAAAGAAACGAAACATGTTCACTGTTCACTGTCGGAAGCTCAATATATCTATCCCACTACACTATATCATATCCAATAGGCCATATCCAGTGGCCTATGGTCGTTTCAATCCCCAGTTTTGTTGGTCCCCAATGGTGCCATGCCCGACCTGCATGGCAGTTGCCCAACACCAACGAGAACAGCTCTGCGCGCGCCGTGCCCAGCACCGGGGGGGAGAACTCCGCGCACGAAACGCTTCGCAGGGACGGGGTCGAACCTGGAGTCCGTGGAACCCACAGGAGTCAGATTTGGGGGGTTGCTAATGGCTACCCCTACATTATCCATTTATAGATTGGATTTTCAATTGTAAGCAGTCCAGCTATTGGGGTACTACGTGGTGGTACCCATTTTTGGGAAACCAAAATAACTGGTGTTCATGGATGTTCCTTCCAAAAAAGGTCCCAGAAGTATTGACCCATCCCCAAATCAGCCGAACTAACATCCATTCCCCCCTTTTTCATGTACCACAAACGGGATCTGGAGCAACAGATTGGAGGTCCCAACCATCAAAATGGGGATGGGCACGTCTAACTTTCAACATTTTTCGATTGCAGATCCATTCAGTTAAAATTTAGAAAATAGATCCTAAGCTCCATATCTCCATAGTTGATGATTCCCCCTTTACATTCCCAATCATTCACTGATGTAATGAGGCCGCTTCCAAATCATCCAGAGATCCGCACCTGTTGCCACTGCATCCAAGACCAACATGCTGGGACCCAGCCGTGCAAGGCTATGCGCTGGCAACAAAGAGCCCAAGGAAACGCTATAGGCAACGCTGAGGGCTGCGAAACCTGATCTAAGTGGGTGGAAAATCAATGGATTGGAATATCTACAGGAAACCATGGAACATTCCAATGGATGAAGGTTTCCTGGCAACAAAAATACCTTCAACCAATCCATTGATGGAAAAGTCTTTTGAATTTTTGGTGATACCCGTGCATATCAGACCCATGAGGAAGCCCAGTATGGAAAGATGTTGGGTATGTAGATATATAGACCTTTGTATATGTGCATATTGCATGTGGAGCTCTTTTTTAATGGGACAAGCCCGATCGTATGGTATCAACTGTATTCAATAGTTGTTAGTGACTTGTTAATGACTGGTTGCTTTCACCCCTAAGTCCCAAATCATCAGGAGGGATTGCCTGATTTCCCACAATCCCCAAATTGCTGGAAAACACTTTTGGCTCAAAGTGATGCCACTGGGGTGACCAAAAAAAGGGACGACCCAAATGACTCCTGTTGACGGCAGCGGGTACGTATCTGGCTTCACAGGAGAGCCCCTCATTAGTTCGTCACACCCTCAACAAGGTTGGTGAGAGGAGATCATCAAAATCAAGAAACCCAACAGAAACACTCAGGATTGACTTATCCTTGGCATCTGTGGCCACTGCATCATTGCACCACCAAGCGGAATCCTGCCCTAGTGAGGATCCCTGTGAAATTCCTGTTCTTGAAAACCTTCACTGGGACATGTACCAACCTGTGATCACGGACGGGATTTCTCATTCTACATGTTTGTTGGTGTGTAAAACAAGTGGGCTTCTCTCCTTTGGTTGTCACCCATGTCAATCATCCACTCAAGTGGTGGATTTTCATTGTAACTATGGGCTACAAGCTATAATCTTCTACCTCCCAAAATAGCTGCTACTGCGAAAACAAACCAGAAACATCTATAATAGTCCTTCAACTTTCCCAGCCATTCTGCCCCAAAATCTGTTGCTTTCCATCCCCACTGAAGCACCAGCGACTGGCGCAGGGATACACTGGAGTCGATGAATCTGAGCACGCCGAACCTCGCGAAATTTGGGGACCAATGCGCCAGATCTCGTGGTGTAAAAAAACATGAACTGCCTGGTAGTTTCGCACCATCCAAAACATGCTTGTCAAGAAACCACCATTAAACCATCATTAAACCACCATTAATCACTATTAATCACTATTAATCACCATTAATCACCATTAAACCATCATCATTGCAGGTAGAGATGATAAAAAACAAGAATGGTATTGATCATTCAAATACTAAAATCCTCCCCCAACCACTTAATTATTCCTTTGACCCCATTTTCCCTCCCGCTCTTCCCATTTTCTCCGTCCTTGCAGAAGTGGACTTGAACCAAGGTAAACAGCATCAAAGGTGGCCTCAGGGCTGGGTGGGGGATATAACACATATTACTTGGGTGAATCCAAACCGTCAGTTCTCACCTTGGGTACATCAAAATGGATTCCCACGATTTCATCGAGCCATGATCTTCTGAGACTACCACTAGAGATCCCATGCCCCCGAGATCTACCCATTGAGGCAACGAGTTGCTGGTGGAAAGCCCAGCTGTCCAAACGAGCGCGAAGATGCGGAGAAATTCAAGTGAACGAAATCCACCTGAATGCTGCGGATGATGGGATGGGAAAGACATGGGTAAACCAATCTTCTGGTAGACCATGGTAAACCATAAATTCACTTTCTGGTTGACACAAGATATATCAAGATATCAATGTCAGAATCACTTGTGCACTCTCCGCACTGACAAGCTGGGGGTTGTTTCTCAACAACTGATATTAGGCACTCGTGGGTGGCTATCGGCGACACCTCTCGACTTCGATTCGTTTCTGGTGAGGTTCCTGTCTATGCCAACCTTTTCAGCTAAAATCTGAGTATCACGCAACATGATGCCGATGAACTCTCTTGAAGTTTTCTTTAAACCTCCAATTTGGTTGTTCAAAAACACATCTTCAACCACACTTTCATGGGTCAAAACCACCTTTTTGTTGGTTCAAAGCCAAATTCTGCAGGTAAAAATGCTGAACTTCCTACTTTTGGTTAAGAAAAATATGAAAAAACATGAACTTACCATAATTTGCCATTCCCCCAGTGGGTTTTCCCCAGCAGTGGCCCGTTGTGATCCAGCTACGGCCAACGTCACCGGCTCCAAGTGGACAGGGCCCGGCAAGGACGTTGGCGAGTCGGCACGGGCGAAGCGCTGCGGGGACGACGAAACGCCCGGTGCGACGGAGCTGGGGACGGAAGACGACGCCTCAGGCGGAATTGAACATCTGGGGGATTTGATACTGATGTGTATAGATGATGTATATATATATATATACACGTTTACACACACATATATATATATGTATGTATGTATGTATGTATGTATATATGTACATACACATGTAAGTATGGATGTATAGCTGTATATATATATATCTACATATAATATCTATAGCATCATTAGTAAGTATATATTTAGGTCATTCTTGCGATCGAGGACGAAGAATCTTTTGGATGGTGTATGGCGAACCTGAAATGTTGGGCGATAAGCGGTTGCAAACACCACATGGTTCCCATTCAGTTATAAACGCCAAAAAGATGGAAAAGTGACTGAAAAGTCACTAATTCTTTGGCATTTTACCAATTTTACCTTTCTGGGGGGTTGATATGACTTACTCATTGGATCCCAGGATCAGCACATGCCAAGGCACGCCGATCTGAGCAGAGCTATGAAGAAATATCAAGGGCTCCATGTGAAGATGCTGCAAGGCCACTAGGAAGGAGTCCATCCGTAGCCCACCCGGAGGTAACATGAAGAACTCCAGTTGCATCAATCCCTTGAGAGCTATCGGGAAACCAAGATGGACATAGGAGAAGATCAACAGAAGAACTTCCAATTGGACGAAGCTATGTGCCGAGACCAAGAATCCCAAGTGACTACAATCCGCCACCGACAAAGAGCTGGAGAGCTCAAGTGCTCCACGAAGACTTCCCGCACCCAACACCAACAAGCTGAAGTCCAAATAGCTGAGATGCTGGGGTGAAGATGGCAACTCCAGGTTTGAGAAATCCAGGACCAACGTGGAGAATTCCAATCTGCTGAAGCTTTTTGGGAACATGGAACTGTCAGGATTGGCCACATCTGTCACAAAAATCGAGGAGATAGGGCCGAAAGTGGCCAAGCCTAGGACCAAAAGGAACAAGTCCAAACGACACAAGGAATGCAAAAACATGCTGAAGTCCATAGTTGTGACATCCAGCACCACCAAAGATATACCAAATCTGGCAGCCCTGAAGCAAAACATGAAGGCCCTAGCTGTAGTATGGTTTTCAGTGACAACAAGAATTCCAACTTTGCAACTGCCAAGATCAGCAGAGAAAGTCCCAGCCTTGCACTTCCTGAAATCAAAGTTGACAGCTCCAGTTGTGCCAAGCTTCGCAAGATCATCAAGGTCTCCAGTAAACTCTCATGACAAACCAACACCAAGACCCCCAACTAAGCGAAACTTCGCAACAGGAGGGAGCTGCCCAGATGGCTGCTGCCCAGCACTGATGGAGAGGAGATAAAACCAACTCAGCTGATGCCCAATGGAAGTGACGGACTATCCAACTGACAGTAGGATCTGACGGAGGTCGAAGCGTCTGAGCTGACAAGGTCAGAGACCAACAAGGGGAGGTCGCAACGTGTGAAGCTGTGAATGGACACGGAAAAACCCGCGAAATTGGCATCTGAAATGGGTGGAAGGGTGTCCAATTAGGTAAAACTATGAGGTGGGAGCAAGGCATCTGGATTCACAGTATCTAGAATCAAGGATGGAACTTCCAGTTGAGCAGCACCGCACAAGAGCAACAGCAGATCCAGTTGAAGGAACTCTTGCAAGAACGCCAAGAAATCCAGTTGAGCACAGCCCGAGACAGACATCACTGAGCCAGTTTGGCTAGAGCTTCGTGGTAAGATGGCCAACTCCAGTTGAACGAGGTCACACACCAACAGCAGAAAACCACAGCAGGAGATTCCCAGCGAGGATGCCGAGCTGCCGGAACAAGAAGAGGATCTGGTAGATGGCACAAAACCGAGTTGCCCAAGACCCAGCACCAATAAGAAACTGCCGAAACAGGCAGAGGATCTCAAAAACAAAGAACTGCCTAGGGTCGTTGCTTCCCCAACTGGTAGTGCCACACCGATCCGACAGTTGCTCAGCAATGGCAGCAAGGACCCCGACCGAGTGGTGCTTTGGGGTGGTGGAGAAGCATCCGCGTGGAAGGTGTCAAAGGCTAATGACGCCAAGTCCAAATGGGCGGAACTGCGTGGAGGCAACGGAGAATCAAAGTAGACCTGACCACAGCAATGACATGTGAAATATGTGGAAAGCGTGATCACAACAATGACATTCTCTTGCGCACAAAATGCTGACTTGAATCCATCCACGGTAGAGCATGCAATCCGGGAATTTGATCTTACACTCATATGATTCAAGAGGTGGCTCGCAACTGCAGAAGGTTGTTTGAAGCTTTCAAACTTCACAAATCATCCTGAAACAAAAGTCAAAGTCTACATTGCCATAGGTCAGCAAGATATTCCACAAAAGGGACCTCAAGTATAGCATATCTCTGGATTCATCTACATTTCTACATAAAGGAAATACATCCACAAACATATACAGTGATACAAATATATACAGCTGATGTCCGTGGATCCTTTTCATATAGGTTGCTTGAAACAGCACCATGCTGCTAAGGTGCATCGTTGAAGACCGAAAGCGTGTTCTGAATCCCAGTCTCCTCGGCAGGCGATGAATCTATGTCGACAATTCTTTTGAACCGAGGTGCTAAGATCTTTACAGCACTTGCCATGTGAAGCCATTTTTGGAGGTCATGAGGCCTGTGAAAGATGATGTAGTTCTATAGGGTGAACCTTGGTATCTATTCTGGGACCCCTTCTAGACCTATAATGAGGGCCATAGCAAGGATCATATCCCATAGTTCCCAATATTTTGAACAAAATCCATCTGTTTCGGTCTGTCTCAACAAGGATACCCCAACTTCTAGCCATATAATGGGGAACATGATTCTCAAACCCATGGGATGGAATGGGGTACCACATTTACAAGGCAACCGGTCACGGCAACTGGTCGGGGCTCCTTCTTAACGTGCTTTGTCCACATTTATCAATTTTATAGCAATCAACCTCCCGGATTTGTGGGTAAGAACACCAGCGTCATTTTGATGGTTGATCTGCATATATATTTGTATCTATATATATATATGTATATACATATATATATGTCTATATATTATATCTACATATCTACATATCTACATACTACAGATTTCCTCAAGGCTGTTTTCCATTCCAAGGGTCCAGGCTCACAGCACCGTAGAACAACACCGAGGACCCGGAGCACACGAAGGCGTGCACCGACGACGGGGGTCCCAGGTGCTGCGCGTCGAAGGGCGACGGGAAGGGCTCCACACGGGCGACGCTGTGCGCAGGGGTCGAAGGGCCCAGGTGCACGGCGGAAAGGGCCGAAGGGGACGGGGCAAGACGGGACAGGCCACAAAGAAAGGTGGAAAAATCCAAGTGTTGGGAAGATTGAAGGAATGAAGTGAAATCTGAGTGGATAAAATCAGAAGCAGATAAGGAAGTGGCTGGGTGGGAGAAACCATGAAGCGAGACTGAAACTTCCAGAGTTGCCATGTCCAAAATGGAGACGGTAAAACCAACCTGGGATGCAGGTGCCCTGACCACTGGCTTCACGAACAAGGTAGACAATTGCCTCTACAGTCACCCAACATTCCAAGCTGAGATCTTATGAAATCCCCAGTTCGTCGTCCATCCACAACTAATTTTTTCATACCTTTCAAAAGAGCCTATTTTGATAGTCAAAATCACGTTCTTCCTAATTTTTAAAACTTCTTCGTTTTTATCACAGGCTAAATCTGCCATTTTCCAAAATTTTTCCTAGCCAATTCCCCTTTTTTCCTCCGGCCACGGAACTCACATGCTTCCTGAGGTCGATGTGGCAGCTTCCAGGTGCGCGAAGCTTCGCAAGGACGACGTGGAGCCCGTCGAAGCAAAATCCAAGGTTGGCGGAGATGGGTCCAACCTGCGGTCTGAAGTTACTGTATCGAATTCCAAAATAGATGGATTTAAGGTAAGATCCTACAAATATGGTGGTTCCCTGCTGTTTGATCGTTTTTTTGGGTTACTATATTGCGAACCCACCAAAACAATCGAACACATACGTTTACCACAGCGTGAAACTGTGCTATTCCAAAAAAAGGTTACGTTTGAGGACTTATGGACGCTTTGCCACTGGTATAGATATTAGGGAAAGGAGCAAGAACCATTTTGGAAATAATTTACCCGCAAGAACAGGATAGAAGGGGATACAACCAAGAAGGATATTGTAATCCAAATCGGGCCCCAATAGATCTACAAATGGTTTTAATTTCTTACTGCCGTTCCCTTGTTGTGGTCGAATGAGCCATGGTCAAATAAGTTGCTTGTTGGCATTCCGGTTCCCACGGCGGTCTCCATGTAGCTGGTTGGATTTTGCCATGGCAACTGCATCCAATGTCTTCAAGATGCTTAAATTCATGGCGCTGTCATAGCTTACTATCCATCAACATCAAACCAGGAGGCCCAGCTTCTCCCTTCCTATGTTTTCCAACCTGGCGGGGCTTCTCAACGACATCGAAACACCCATGGTGGCAACGCCCAGCACCGGAACGATCGCATCAAACTGGGCGTTCCTGAGACGATTAACAAAAATGGCTTGGCCTCGAAAAAAACATCTCTAAATGTAAGCACAGGAAACTAACATCTATCAAATTATTCAAATTCTTAGCCATGGTGGGTTCCACAACGCGGGGTTCATAACTGCCTTGGATTTTGTGAGAACAAGGATCCCGTATGTAGCTGGAGTCTGCAGTCCACGTCCATCAAGTCTTCCAACAATCTCCAGCAAAATTAGGGTCCAATATGATCCAACCATGTTCAACAGTCCAACACATCTACAGTCGTTCTCATGTCACCCCCTCCACCAACCCCAACCACGATCTCGAACGGCCCAAGTGGCCCAAACACCAAAGGCAATGGCTCCAAGCGACATGCGGCTTGCAAGGACAACGAAGAGCCTCGGAAAAATCGCATCTCGAAGCCGCCCATCCCTGGATGGGGATATCACGACTTGCTGGTTGGGGCTTGAGCAACCCCAAAAAACATGAAAATAACGATAAGTTATCTGATTGGTGGTTTTAACCATCTTGACAAATATGAGTCAATGGGAAGGGTTATCCCATATATTATGGAAAATCAAAAATGTTTGAAACCACCAACCAGTTATGTTAAGTGTATGTAAATGACCATAGTTCATGTAAATGTAAATTCCTATCATGATTTTAGCCGTTTGAAATATGCACAAATTTGCTGGTTGGTGGTTTCAACCCCTCTGAAAAATATGAAAGTCAGTTGGGATGATTATTCCCAATATATGGGAAACAAATGTTCCAAACCACCAACCAGGGATGTTCATGGGTATGATGTTACATCAACTGATCCACCAGCATTTATTCATGATGAGATCCTAGTGGTTGCAGGGTAAACCACCTTTTCATTGCCAGTCTCAGCTAGCCTACAACTTGCCGTGGCTGAGATGGGCTACATCCCCATCAAGATGGCAAACACATGTACTGAACTATCCAACAAGTCGCTTTCCACAGAGATATCATTCTCCAAGCAACATTTCAAACTTCTTCAACCGGCTATGCTTGAACCCTGATCCAGCTGGATTTTCCAGATCTGGTTTCATCTTTGAATCCCATATCATTTCCATACAAATTCCACATATATAGTTTTCATAGAGTTCCCATTATCATCCCAATTCCACATAAATTCCAGATAATCCCCCATTCTACTCCCTATCAGAAATCTACTATCATCTCCACTAAGTCCCATAGAAATCCCATAAAAATCCCTACCACTCAGTGGAAACCACCTTGACCCAAGTAACCAGAGCTGGTGCACTGGAAAACCACCAACAAAGCGTCCAACTGTGCAAGGCTCCGTGGGGACGGCAAGGCTTCCTGGAGGATGGTACAAAAAACAGCATCGAACATGGGCGGACAGTACCTGGTAAACCAACTTTTCAAACGATGGACAAATCATAATTTTTAATAGGTAAATCAACCAAATCCCCATTTCTAATGGGTAAATCAACGAACTACATGGATCTAAATGAACCATTTTCAATAGCTATGTTAATTATGTTAGTTTACGAGAGCGTCACCAGGAAAAATGGGGATATCATTGAGAGATATCCACCAATATCTGGCGTCCAGGGATGACATTACAATGCTTAACTGGGATTAATATTACATTGATGAAACTGTCAGAATTGATAGGTATAAACAAATGGATACAACTTCACAAGAATGCCATTATTGGTTGGTGGTATACCTACCCCTCTGAAACGCATGAAAGTCAGTTGGGGTTATTACTCCCAATATATGGAAAAACAAAAAATGTTCCAAACAACCAACCAGATTACATTGATGAAAATGTCAGAGTTGATAGGTATTGATTTATTGATACAACTTCACAAGAATTGGGGTTTATATCTTGTAAGCAATAGTTACAACCATATGGCTCTGAACATGGGGGATGAATAACCAACAATTTATTGGGATATAACGGGATATATCGCCATCAATGTGATATTTGGGTGTGTCTGAATATGGTATACCCCAAAACTGAATTCTAAATTGATGACATGATGATTCAATATCAATTTTCAATGTACCACATTTTCAAACAAAGCCTAACAGAATGGAACTGGGATAGCTACAGACACCCTTCACATGTTCTTAAAACGCGGATGGGATGGCTGCAGCAGCTACAACTGGTGTCCGAGATTCCGTCGCGGCCAAATCCGAGACAAACAGCGACGTCATGAGCTGAGTTCCAAGAGTTGCCATGGGAAAACCCAGTCCTGCAGCAAGACATCGGTGTTTAAGTCGACAGGTTGTCAAACTGGAACTGTGGGATGATGCGCAGCTTTTTACGAGTACACCATCCAGGCTAAATCCCCGAATTGGAAAACTCGAATCTCCAACAAATCCATCAAAAATCCATCAAAAACATCCATAGATATCCATAAATCATAAATTCATGAAATCCCCATCCATGAAAAAAATCGCAACAGGCCCCTGGCTTGACCGGTTCACCATTGGAGCAAGGCGCAGCTGGGAGATCGCAAGGACAAGGCTGGGCCATGGCAACCAGGGTCCAGGACCAAAGATGAAGGACCCAGCTGTGAAGGACCTGAAACATACCAAAAAACCTGGGAAAACAGCTGGACACTGGAACACCTTCTTCTGGGAACTGACACGTGATGATTTGTATTGATTTTACTAATTTATGAGAAATTCCACAAGCGATTTGAGGTTGGACGATTTTCACAATGTAAAATTGCAGCTTTGTTTTGAGGTCGCTTGGGGTTTTCTGCAAGCTATCACCATGTGGTTGGGTGGACACTAGTGGTACTTTGGGTTGAATGGAAAATCAGTTGTCGGTTAGATCGGTCCCTACATGAAAAGTCCGACCAAGATTTGATAGACAGGCTATCAAAAGACCACTCCATTTTCATTTTTTTTTCCAAAGTCCCGCTCAACCACCACATCCCTCTGTGATCACCAGGGCTTGTCTGAAAATAAGGTACCCCCCAATGATGAACCATCATTTTCCTATATTTTCATCATTTCTCAATGACCATTTCGGGGGGCACCATTCAGACACCAAATCCAGCGCGGAACCCTGCGAAGACGACGTGCTCTCCACTGTGGTGAACTCTAAGACCGACAAGGGAAGTCCAAGGTGCCTAGACTTGTGGATGCATCAATGTCTTCCACGGAGCTATCTATCTTATCTATGTTATATGGGATGATGATCCATCTATCTTATCTATCTATCTTATCTATCTCATCTATCTCATCTATCTTATCTATCTCATCTATCTTATCTATCTTATCTATCTTATCTGTCTATCTATCTATCTTATATATCTTGTCTATCTTATCTATCTTATCTATCTTATCTGTCTATCTATCTATCTATCTACCTATTTATCTATCTATCACTCAATCAATCAATCAATCAATCTATCAATCTATCAATCTGTCAATCTGTCTATCTGTCTATCTATCTATCTATCTATCTATGGGATGATGATAGACCATCAACTTTGGGGAGAGCCTATCTTCATGCAAATATTTTTATACAACTGGAAATCACCATCATGCTCAAATCCCCGTTCTTTGCGACTAGTTCTCATTGTTTTCGCTTAAATCACCATACCAATCCAAACGTTGGTATGTCTCGAAATTTCATACCTCGACCCCCAGGGTTTATCATAATTCAGCAACGAGAATGACACATTTTTGGAGTATTCCCCTTTGTTGAGACGGACCCATCTCAACTATGTCTATTTGGGGGTGCATCCCAGTAACTGGGTAATACCAACTCTAGTATAGCCCAGTTCTAAATGGAATATCAATGAATATCCCTAGTCATATCTAGCAACTTTCGATATACAACACCTGGGATTCCATAATTTTTCATGGCTTATAAGCCACTTACCACCGAATTTTCCCCAGCCGACCATGGCCCCCCAAAAGGCCGTCCAGGTGCAGTTTACCCAGCAGCAGCAGCCCCAGCTCCAAACGTGCAGCGGCGCGCGACAACGGGGAGACGTCTGAGTGGGCCAAATCGCAGGCAGACGATGTCGGGTCCAGGTGGAGGAGACTTCGCAAGGACCTGGCGCATCCAAGGGTGAAGCCTGATATAACCTGTATAACTGGGGATATCCATCGAAAATGCATATCATAAAAAATAGGCAAATACAGAAAATACCAAAAATCACACATATTATGACATACAATATAATAACTATATAATAACTATTTAATAACTATATAATAACTATATGTATATATATATATATAATTAATATCTAACTGGGTGAACTGAGATGATTGTTAGCCACGGTGGGTCATCCCTGGTCATTCTGGGATCATCTTTTTGAGGTGAGGTCGCTATGTTTTGTTGAGATATGGGGATAGTTGAGATATCTTGGGTTTATACATGTTTATAACGGTTTATACTTATAGATATGCGATTGCTGGTATCCCCATATCCCATCAGATGCCCAGTTTTGGTGGTTAATCCCAGGTATTTTGCGATTCTTCCACCAAGATGAAGCATCGCCAAGTAACATTGAAGGCTCCATATGAACAGCATCCAAAGTCGACGTGGCTACAGCTGATCGACATCTTCCCGAGGAAAACAAGGAAAGGTCCTGGGAGAAATCCGTTGATGGGCTATATCAACATCACCTTTTTGAGGGTCTTTACTACCATTTCCCAACCAAAAACGGTTGATCCCTTAAAAAAGTGTGGAAATAAAAGGATGAGCCTGGAGAATCCAATCATGATGGTTCGACACAGACATGAACATTGAGAATCTTACATCTGCAAAGGGCTTAATCTCGAGCTAGTTGGTCTATTTTTCCATTCCCGTCCAAACATTACCCTACCCTGCGGGCGAACACAACTTGGGTATGCTTGGTGCTTGAGACACCCCAAAACTATGAAACACCAGATCATCATGCCAGTCAGACCCAGTCAGCATGGAAGGTATCTGACATCACCATTGGATCTACACCAAGACTGCATGGCAACAGGGACGCGTGCTCACCAGCGTTCTATGAGATCTTTACTTGTTTGTTGTTGAAAATCCCGTTGTGGTTGCTTTACCCACCATCTTTGATGGTTAACCCACCATATTTTTCTGGGTCAAATTACATAATTGCTGGGTAAAATCCAATCTTTGCTGGCTAACCCCCGGTTGCTTTACCAATCAAACTTGACGTTTTGATGTCAACCCTGGACTGATAAATCCTGAATGTGGAAAACACATTGGTGAAACCCATTCGGAAAATGATCTACAAAGGGTTGAAACCATATCGGTAAATGTTAAACTAGGACCTAGGATAAGTAAACCCCTAAGCTGCTTAATTGGTGGGATTGCCAATTTTGGTTGAAACCTATTTTGGGGGTAGACCCCAGCTTAATCAATGATGTAAACGTTTTCAAGATGGGGCCCCCAAGATAGCTAAGTTGAGACATAAGTGGCTTCACTATAGTTTATGGTAGATATAACAAACACGTTAATGAGGCTTAAAAACCAACTTATAATTGGGGGGCACCATCCTGTAGGGTATTTCACCAATGTGTTTTCCACATCTATGTTAGTTTACCCTAGGGTATCAGCTTTTTATATCCCAAGGTTCCAAGTGTACCATCTGCTGCAGCAGCACCGACAACTCCATGGATGCCACGCTTGACGCCGACGAAGCCGAGGCCAGGCGTGTGACGCCACGGGCAGAGGAGGAGAGGCCCAGAGTCGCAGGATCCAAGACGAACGGAGAGAAGTTCAAGTGCACGGCACCTGAAAGCCGAGGTGGCTATGAATTAAAACAATGATTAAATTACTGGTGCTAAACCTAGGGTTGCTGGATGGGTGGCTGGGGGTTACTGGGATGATTCTTACTAGTGATTGTGGATCATTCCCTCATTGCCTGCTAAGCACTAGTAAGTTAAAAAGTAAGGTGAACACACCACAATATGGGAAAGGAGGGATGTTATATCCCAAAGATGGGGATAGCTTTGTTCCCTATGTCTTTGGGAGATTTTGGATGAAACCATTGAGATTTCCAATGAAAACCGCCCACATAGCTCGTCCCTCAAGGTCACAAGAGTGGGCTGAAGGATAGTGCCAACATTCATCTGGAGGTTTCCTAAAATGGTCCATTTTCGTCGAATTTTCGTATTCAAATCCATGGTGACTTGGGGATACCCTCTGGTAAACAGCCACATAACTATGGAAAATCACCATCTTTAATAGGTAAATCAACCATAAACGGGCCATGTTCAATAGCAAACTGTTAAATTACCAGAGGGTACTCCATTTTAACAACCCTCCCATCTATTCCCTGAAGTCTTGGCAGCTTATACACCCACCCCCAGGAGAAGGTTTGCGACCACTTTCAGCTACCTCCAAGACTCCCAGCAAAATGTCCGAAGATCTGCAATTTCAGCTGGATTTGGGGGAGCTTCATGAAACCCCCAAATCAACCATATCCCCATGATATTCCCATGATATTCCCATGATGTGTTCATTGTATCCTTACTATATCCCCATGACATCACTACTTGGTGGTTGAACCAACCCCACTGGATCATCATCCCAACTATTGGGGAAAATAAAAATCATGTTCCAAACCACCAACCAGATCCTTATTGTATCCCCAAATCTCTCGTTTCTTCTACCGTCTGAAGACCCCTTCCTTCGTCTATGAAGCAGCGAGGCACCTGATACAGCTGGAAACAGCTCTGATTGTGCGAGTTGCCTGGCGCACCAAGGCATTCCGACAAGGTGGGTATCCCTTATCCGATAGCTAAGTTGGTTGAGCTGACTTGGTTAACTCGTTTTTTTTTTTTTTAATGGCAGCAAGAACTAGAGTCAAATGGGATAAGCCAACAAACATAAATTGGGGGACCCACTATTGTAGTGATGCCCAATAACCGGCACAGAACTTGTGGAGACATCAAATTTACTGAGAATCTTGGGCTCCTGGTTGATAGGCATCCCTATGCTGGGTGACCATGATCTCGATAGATCAGGAAGTATAAGCTCCCCAGATAACGAATTATGTAACCGTGGTATTTTTGGTTCATTTGTTGTCAGAAAATCGAGGAAAAGCAGCGCATCAATCACATGGGCTGAATTACATCAATATCCCAATCCACAAAGATTGACTGTTGCTGAAACATCCTGTTAAATCATTCTTTCCGGTCAAAACCTTCGGTTTTTACGACAACTCCGGTGTTTCGTGTCAGTCGTCAGGTTTTCAATGTCCGCCAAGGTGCTGCAGGGACACGGAAGAGCCCACAAGTGCTGCTCCCAGAATCAATGCCTGGAGTATCAGTAAGTTATTATTGATAGGATTTGATAGGATGATATGTACCAGGAACTTACCTTACTAACCATGGGGATTTATATCTTGAATATCCAGATGGGTATAAGAGGTGGTTTCAGGCAAAAGCGTGATGATGTCTTACTGGCAAATATGGTGGTACACTAGATTGAAATAGAAAGGAATAAGCAACATGCACAGTGGTTTGTTCAGAAACGGAGAAAACAGTACCAATGTCACAACCAATATTGGATACCCTCCATTCACACCATATGAATGGTATCTGAATAATCCCATTTTGTAGCCAACCATGAAGCCGTTCCTCAACCATTTACCTTGCCGTTCACTTTTTACATTGGATTTCGGAGGATAATAGAATTAGCGTTTTTGGATGTTTGTGGCGTATCCTCCAATGTGGTACACCAAAAAATATATCGTACTGAATCTCAGGGTTTCTAAACCTGCAAGCATGCGCTTTGATGTTGGAACTTCCCCACATGAACAATACCAAGTTTCAGAATTTGGGAGGTTTTACAAACCAAGTCTGGCAAAGCCACGATAGGACCCAGTCGAGCAAAACTTTGAAGAGGCCTCGGCACGCGGCTCGATTTCGAAAGACATGTTCAGTAGACTTATCAATGTCAAAAGGGGTCCTTTTGTTCCTTGCAGGGTCAGTATGGGAGTATGACATCAAGACTTTGATCTTATTTATTCGCAGAGGAAGTTGATGTAAGTTGTTGAGATCACAAAAAATCTGCCTGGAAACAATTCATTCCAACATGGATGTCATAGGTCACCACCACCACGTCAAGATCCCTCGAAGGAAGCGGAAGGTCACTACATCTGATCATCGGAAAGGATCAGCTCTAAACCACACAGAACTTATCTGGTAGATCATTTTCCCACCTTGTTTTGTTTTTTCATCCTCCTTGTTGTACCCCCTGGTAAACTAACATAGCTATGGAAACATCATCATTTTCATAGGTAAATCACCTATAAAATCAGCATTTCCAATAGAAAACCGTTCAATTACATGGTCAATCAGCCAGATACCCTGCAAAAACATTTTTTTAGCTGGTTAGATAATCCCATTGATACTGAAAGACTAGTTAGGATTAAAGTTGCCATCCAGTCGATTGACCTAGATTACCAGCGGCGAATTTCCCTTTCCACAGCTGTCCCTGATTTGGCAAGCGACATCGGTGCGCCCATGGTGGTGACGTCACAAACAAACAAGGTGACCAGCGAGTCAACGCGACAGAGACCGAAGATAGGCACCTAGACATGGCCGGGAACCGGCAGTTGCCACGTTTTTTCAATTGGGAAAGCATAGAAAGATATGGAAACTCCGCGGATGTACCAGAAAATGAAATCTTTTTATGGTGGATTTTGCGTAGCACTATGAATTTATTTGTGAGGTGGCTAGCAGACCATGCTGTTTGTTTTTGTTTTTAGACTTTCATAACTGGGCCCCATCAGTGTATGAAGTGCTTGATTTGAGAGGAGCAATCGTCTCCAATAGTCTTTTGGACGTAACGTACTGTTTTAGGTGTTTGGAAAATAACCCAAACGGCATCGTGCAGCCAACAGGAATGGTGGTACATTTGACAAAAATGGCTGTTTCCCAACACCGGAAAACACCAACAGATGGGAAAAACCCACGGTTTTGCGTCAAGATGACCTGCAAGTATAAAGTCGATTCACCCATTCAACTGCACATTTCTCCACCAGCGTCTAATTCGCCTACCAGGCACGGATGGTTCCAATCTGGCAAGAGCTCGAGTCAGTAGGAAGAAGTCCAGGTGCACAGCATCCAAAGTTGGAGGGGATGAACCTGGGATGTCAACATTTTTGCTGCACTTTTTGTGGAGATTTCTGACATGTTGGATGTCAACATCTTAAAGAAATACGGTTTGGATACTGGTTTAGAACATGATTTCTCCATGAAACATGGGTCTTTGATGCTGTTTGGGCATCCAGTTGAGACAAACCTGAATGATCTTCTACCAGCGCACAGCAATGGGAGAACCTGTGGGGGTGGATGGCCTCAGCTATGGCAGCAGGCATTGCTAGCGTCAGTTGCTTCACCCATTTGGGATTCCATGTTTTGCAAGACCATTTTCCCAATGCTAATAGCCATCAAAATAGGGGCACATCCATCATTTCGGCATCAACCCAAAAATCATCTCGTTGATTCTACATCTATAAATCATAATAAATCCATCATATATCCCACCATATCCCTCCAAAACCACCATTTTTCCCATATTTTTTGCAGCCCAAGGTGCCCAACTTCATCCCAGCCATCGGCATCAGCGGCTCCACTCGTCCCACGGCCCGCAGCAACGGCGACGACCCCAGCTGCGCCAGGTCCAAGGCCGGCGGCGCGGCGCCCGAGCGCAGCAAACCCCGCGGCGACGACGACACGCCCGGCTGGGCGAGGTCCACAACGGAGGGCGAGGGGTCTGGGCGACTGAAGGATACCTGGGATGGGAAGACATGGTGATGATGTTTTGATACATATACACATACATATACATGTATCTATGTATATATAATATATATTTGTATATATATATATATATATATGTATATATGTATCTATATATAATATATTTTGACACACAAATAATTAATATATACAGTATATATATATGAAATCCGGGTTCTGTTATGAATTGTGTTGATAAGGAGATTTAAAACAGGACTTGAGATACATTTACTTGATTTTAGTTTTTTCTCAAATGGTTTAGACTGTTTTTGTTCCCCGCGGATTTAAAATGTTTTTCCCCCATAAAAGAGACATTCCCATTAGCGGTTTACAAGCCGTTTACAAGCCATTGAACTAAGCCATGTAAGCCATTCATCTGCGGATTTTTTTTTTCTGGCACCATCCCAAAGCTACCGCTTGGTAGGATTGCCCAGCAGTTGTTTTTAGGCCTCTTCCGAAGCATCATCCGGTTATGCCAAAATCTATGGAATCTCCCAAGCTATTCGTAGTTTCATGATTAAATCACCATTAACATGAATCAACTAGGCAGAAAGTCAATGTGGTTATGGATCAACACATATCAAACTAGCTGGTATTCATGCATGTTCATCCTCCATGTTCAAAAAAAGTTTTGACCCACCCCCATCATGTCAGACCCCCTGCGCTTAGCTCAGCCACTGGCAGCAGCGCGGCTTCCAATCGCATGCGACCCTTCAACAACGACATGAGCTCCGATGTGGCAAAGTCCAAAGCAATCAGTGGCGAGTCCAAACGAGCAGAGCTGCGTGGTGAAACGGTGAAACCAAGGTGCACAGCATCCAGGGCTGGGAGGGGAAAATCTGATTTCAGGCTGCTGATGGGTGACAACAGTATATCCAAACATGAGAGATGTTGTGGTGACAATGAAATCTCTAGAGATGCGCAGTCAAAGGTGGAGGTGAATGGGTCCGTGTGTGCAGAAGACTGTGGGAAGGTTGTGAAGTCCAAGCTTGCTGAATCAAAGATGAACAACGCAGACTCCAGAACACTGCGACCGGATAAGCTCATTGAAAAACCCAAATATGCAAGGCTCTGGAGAAATGTCAATGGTCCTGAAAGGCAAACATCGAAGGCAAGGAACTTCAAACCAACTTGAGAAACACCTCGTACTGACATTGAAACTTCCAAGGTCGCTGCACCCAAAATTGGAAGGGCTACATCTATTCGAACACCACCAAAGGTGAATGGAGGCACGTCTGATCATGCAAATCTCCGTGATGACGTCAAGGATTCCAAGCTAGAGGTGCTGAACGCCAGCAGCAGTAAACCCAATCAGCTAGAACTCTGAGGGGATGTGAAGGGATCCAACTGGACAGGATCCAAAGGAAACACCAAAGGCTCCGCACACGAAGCACCAGAGATGGACGCTAAAAGGCCTGTGCGTGCCATGTTTTGCAACAACAGGCTGGGATCAAATCCGGTGAGGTCCGAAATCAAGACCAAAAAGTCCAAACGCACAAGGCCATGTGCAGACATTGAAGCGTCCACTTGAGCAAAGTCCAGGATGAGAAGAAGGGAACTCCTGAGGACAGGGGATGTGGCCAATGGCAAGGAGTGAAAGGTTGAGGCCGAAACCAAAGTAGCAACTAAAACGTATTTGGGTCTATCCAAAATCCATCCAATGGACTATCGTCAAATAATGCTATTGAATGGTCATAACTTTGGGTACCCCACAGAAATGCATATCCATTTCTCTTGGGTGAAAAGACATCACGTACATGGCTCCTGGCCACAATTTTGGGGACCAGAAAACAATGGTTCCAACTTTGTGTCCTCGGGCTTCATTCAACAAAAACAATCATTGGTGCCAGGATGTGCCAGGCATATCGACCCAACTAAACATTCGAGAGGTCTGCTGGGATCATCGATACCTGGTTATAAGCCTCCAAGGTTGGCGCCAAAAGCTTTCCGCTTTCCCTTACTAACATCTTGATACCTGACCTTTTGATCAATTAGCCTGGTTCAAGACTTAAAATCCCCGATTTTCTGTGGCAATCGGTATTTGTTGTAGATACCCCCATTACTGATTGATGAGCCCCGATGATCATTGGTTGGCTACCCCATATGTGTCACATCATGTCCCAGTTGGCTACCACCTACTAAATTCAAGGATGATTCCTCTCAAACAGACTTATCATCTTTAGTTTTGGTTGATCTTTGAAAGTCCAAAAACACATTTTTCAACCAGTTTCTCAACCAGTTTCTCTCCACGCCCACCAGCTCCAAGCTTCATTTTCGCCGCACCCAACGTTGCGAATGGCACCCCCAAACGCATCCCACCCCGCGACGGCAGCGGAAGCCCCGAGCACGCGACGTCCGGCGCCAACAGCGACGACTCCGACTGCACGAAGCTCCGCGGAGACGAGGAGAAAGCGAAATTGGCAATGCTTTGGACGGACAAGGCGTGAAGGCCTGGTGGGAAGCTGAAGGTAATCCAGCCAACATGAACATGTTGAGTGTGTACCAAAAGTTGGAGGCTTACAATGAAAATTGGGGCCAGAAGTCAAAACAGTACTCCAAATCTGGAAGTTTGAAGAGCAAATACGGATCTGACCAAATATGAGGATGCTTGTTCCCAACAGTTCCCAAGCAAGTCAATTGGCGGCAGGACCAAGAAATGGGAAAAGCTTGCGAACCTGCAGAATTCTTTTGGTTCTTTGCGCATAAAACATATTTCCCCATCAATACGGCAACAAATCACTCCGGTTAAAACAAATCGTTGATCTGGAGGAATATCATCAAAATAGACTTGTTGGGTGCAGGTGGCCCCAACATGTAGATTTGGATCAAAATTCAGTGAAACCGTTAAACCCATATCATTTTTTTTGTCTTAAAGAAATTCGTTGTTTGTGGGGTCCGGGCCTTCAAGCCAGTAGCCTGTGAGATCGCATAGCTTTTGCAAACCAGGAAAGAACTGTTGAAGAAACAACAAATGAACTATATTGATCTTGCCAACCACCAAATCCGCATAACCCCACAAAAAGCATGCAAATCCGAAGTGCACTCCACCTTTGGATAAACGACCTGCCTTCGAAGTTGGTTGAGCCGCAAGCGAACAAGTAGGCGCCAATGTAACACCTTGGATATTGGATAGTACTACGACAGGTGAGGGCAACTAAGTACCGTACTTTGTCTCCAAGATTTCTGAGGCTCAAGTGAATTTTACAACACCAGTGGATTTCCATCCCACACTGAAAAGAATGAGAGAATTTGGATCCCTCGACTGTATTCTCAACCTCTGAAGTCCAGAACCATCTTGTCGACCAAGTCAAAGCTGTGGGAACCAAATGCCCGAGCCAAAAAATGTTCGTGCCTATCTGCATGGGTATAGATTCCTATCGATTCAGAATATATGAATGCTTGTCGATTTCCGTGAGCAACTTCTTAGAATTTGTACATCAGAATCAGATGTCACCAGCAACACCGATGTCCAACTCTACCTGAGGCCACAGCAATGGGCCACAACTACCTGCACCGTTTTTTTAATGATGATCTCTTCATATCTTGATGTTCAAATCCTCATTGTTGACTGAATACCATTATCTTTCAAACGTCAAGTCTCCAACTTCTCATCCTTAACTTACCCTTAACACATCATTTTTCGCTTCTTGTTGTTGTTGTTGTTGTTCAATTTTCCCATTCTGGCCAGTAAAACGATCCCATTTGGAGGTTTCCTAAAATAGGGGTACCCCGAATCATCCCTTTTACTTGGATTTTCCATGAAATAAACCATCAAGCTATTGGGGTGCCCCCATGTTAGGAAAATACCCATTTTTCCCATGACCTCCCCACAAGATGGTGCCCCCCTCAATTATAAGTTGGTTTAGAACTCCCATGAACTAGTTCGTCATATCTACCATGCTAGTTAAGCCACTTATATCTCAACTTAGCTATCTTGGAGGCCCCTGCATCATCCATTTTAATAGGATTTTAATTGGATTTTCCATGAGATAAACCATCCAGCGATAAAGGGGTACCCCCATTTTAGGAAATCCCCATTTTTCCCATGGCCCCTGCATCCGAGTCACCCAGCCCTCAATGGCAACGACGCGCCCGGATTCACCAGATCGGACGCCAGCAACGACGAGCCCAGGCGGCAGCTGCGCAACGCAGGCAGCGGCGGACCACAGCGCTGCAGGGCGCGGGGGGACGACGGGGAGCCGCAACGGGTGAAGTCAGAAGAGGATGGCGAAAAATCCTGGACAAGGCGCTCTGATGGGAAAATGATGGGAAGAATCATGGGACGTGTTTACTAGAGTACTAATATGTACTAATTATTTAAGTCCTGAAAGATCTTGAAAGTTGATGAACATGAACTGTGGCTGTTCTTAGCGGAAGGATCAGGGAATTGGCCCAGAAACTGGATCTGATTTGAAGTCGTTTTCCAACACCAGTGATATTTGGGGTTGCAACCCAAAAAACAAAACACTTTTGGAGAATCAGTGGGAAGGGAAGTTGGGGATACTGGAACTGGAAACTCAGTGGAGTCACCAAGATGCAGCGTCTTTCCTATGTGAAACATCCGCGAACGTATCACAAATTTACATGGATTTGAACAAGTATCTTGAACAAGCTTGAACATGCACATTTTCAGAATTCAATTTCTTAGTCTATCAACTGTCAACTCTTCATCACCTAAAGTTCCGGTTCTCGGTCAATAAACCCTCCCCTACACTTGTACAATTTCGCATTCCACAAGTCGAGAGAGCAGATGACACTCAGCTAACCAGCAACTTCCGTCTGTCAAGTTTTGGCCACCTTCTTGGAAAATCATACCGCTTCTTGCAGACCGTGTGGCTATGACCTATTGATCAATAGTAAAGCCCAAAAGGCAGGGACTTCCTTTGGTTCCCAACTGCAAAGGAAGATCCCCTCGCATCCGAACCCTCCCATTCGTCTTGATTCTCTCCCAGTCAGCCTCTTGAAATCAAAACATCGCAATGGAACACCAATTTCTCAAGCAGTAAAGCATCATCATTCATCTACAAATGGTTACAAGGTGATGCCCCCCAGTGATGTTAGTTGGTTAACAAAAGCCCCAGTAACTAGTTCGTTATTTGTGTACCATAAACCAGAGTGAAATTGGAGTTATTTGCACCACCTTAGCTATCGTGGCCGGGGGCCTCACATTGTATGGGGGTTAACCAGGTCAGATCAAAAAATCCCAGGCTCCATCCGAACATGGCTCTGCGTTGATGCTGAAACTTCCAGGTGAACTGCGCCCGAAACTGACATCGTGGACTCCAACCTGGCCCTTCCCACGGGTGTCATGGAGACTTCCGACCAAGCAATGCTTCGGAGCAAGGGAGGTGACTCTGAATGGACGGTCGAAAAGGCTGAGCATGGCACGTCCAAGTGCCCAAAGCTTTGTGAAAATGGGGACAAATCCAAAGATACTCCATCCAACACCAGCAGGAGCAGGTCCAATCTCACAGCATTCATCGGTATCATTGGAAGATCCAAGCAACAGAAACTCTGCAATAGCGATGACAAATCCAAGGAGGTGAAACTGAACACTGGCAGCAGGAAGTCCAAGTGCCCAATGTTTCGCAATGACACGGTGAAACCTAGGAAAACCACATCTAGAACTGATGGACTGCAGCCCAGCTGTGCTCCAGAAATGGATGGGGTGGATCCTAAACAACCCATGGCCCGCGAGAACGGTGGGAAGTCCATCTTGGCCACGTCCCAAATCAATGGGCTTAGCTCAGGTCGTGCGAGGCTGCGAGCTAAGGGCGGAGATCCCAGCAGGGTGCAGCCCAGTACCGGGAGGACGTCCACAGGGCCCAGATGAACCAAACCCAGGGCGGAAATGGATGGGCCCAGCTGGGCAGAACTCTTGGGAAAGGGCGAAAAATCCAAGTGCTGAAGGCCAAACACGAGCAGTAACAGCTCCAGCTGTGCGAAGGAATGAGCTAACATCAGTAGTTCCAAATGGGAGGAATCCAAGATTGATAGTGAAAGATCAAAAACAACTCTTCCCAGTACCGAAGGACTCAAGTCCGATTGGCTGAAACTTTGGATGAAGATCAACACATCCAGGTGGCCCATGTCAAAAACCAGCAGCGCCAGATCCAGCCGAGCAAGTCCTTGCAGTGAAGCTATGGCATCCAATGCAGCATGGCCCAGGACCAACAGCAACACATCCATCCTGGCACTTCCCAAAGCGAAGAACGACAGCTCTGGGTGCGCCAAGGTCCTCAAGGGCAATGAGAAACCGGGGAAAATGGAGCTGAAAACCATCAGCAAAACACCTAAATGGCCAAGGCTTTGTGGAAGCAATGAGAAGTCCAGTGCTGCGGAACCCAAAATCGATATGGAGAAGTCAAGTTGGAGGGTGCGGCACAACAACAGGAGCAAGTCCAAACAACTGGAAGTTTTGATAGACAACATGAAGTTCAAGCTGGAGAGATCAAGCACCAACAGCTTTAGCTCCAGATAAGCCATAGCTCTCAAAAACACCAAAAAATCTAAAGTTGTTGCATCCCATGCCAAAAGCAACGAAGCTAAGCGCAAACCACCCAGCACTGCCAACAAGAGATCCGTGCACGCCAGGTTTTGTGGAAGCAACGACAAATCACAGTGGCTGAAGGACAACACGCTGAAGCTCGCGGCAAAACATGCGAATCCCCGCACCGAAACCAACAGATCCAAATGGGCAGCACCGAGGGCGGAGGGGGGGAGGCCGATCCAAACTGATCCCAACGGAAACATCGACAAGTCCAAGTGTGCCACGCTCCGTGAGAACAACGATGGATCAAAGGTCACCAGCTCCGAAACCGGAGAAAACGACTCCAGGCATATGGCATTGTGCAGCGACAGTGGGCTACCAAAAGTGACCATATCCAGTAGCAACGAGGATGGATCCAGGTGGCACTTTCCTAGGACAGATGTCAAGCTGCCCAGGTGCAGCATGCTACGGGGAAACAGGAAGAACCCTGAGCAACTGTGATCGAAGGCTGAAAGCACCAACTCCATTCGCAGTGCACCTCAAAAGGGGTTTGAAGCTGTGGCCGAAAGTGAAAAAACTGGGGCGGATTTGGATGGGAACTCAGTGAATCACTTCAACATAATATGTTGACATGGCCCCCATCAGCTCCCCACAATGGCCCTATGGCTTTGTGGCGCCGGGCACCTTTTAAAGATGTCGGGAAGTCGAAGGTTGCCACGTCCAACACCAAAATGGCCAGGTCGAAAGTCACCTTTCCGGTCAGAAACCTTGGGTGCCAAGGTCATTCTGCCCTTTCGGAAACTTTGAGCTGTTGATGCCAACGAAATCATCACCTTTTCCTGTTCTTTCACTCATCTCTACGGCTCCAGAAAATATGGCCGCCAAACATCATGATATGACCTGCAACTGTTACGATAGGTCATAAAAATGGAAGCAATGTTGCTGGTCCCCATGCATTTTAATGCCTTCTCATTTGACGCGACTAAACTATGAACTATGCTCAACCAGTTGGTCGGCGTCCCATTTTGGGAGGTCAAGAGTCTATGTCATTCATCTTTAATGATTAAGCTCATCAAAACCCAAGTAGATACCCACTGATATATGATTAGTACAATCCCAATAGGTACCAATTAGAATCCCTATTTTCCTTCCATGGTTTATCCATGATACATCCCATAAACCCCCTAGCTTTAGTGGTTAAACCACTCATCATTCATCCCAATCAATGGGCTGTTTTCCACTCATACTGTATATGTTTCGTAAAATCCCTAATGATAATCTTCTAATGATTCCAAATTGTTGATGCTCACTCTATGTTGATCATCATCATCGCCATCGTCATCGTCATCGTCATCGTCATCATCATCATCATCATCAACATCATCAACATCTATATCTATTATCCCATGGTATCTTCTCCATGTATTGGCTTTATCACAGTCCCATGAATATTGGGTGATATTCATATACATTAAATATATGATAATCACCATATTATCTATATCAACATTTATATCCTATATATATATAAATAATATCTATGTCTATTGTTTCATGATATATTCCCATTTATCTATATCTATATAAATTTATATCCTATATATCTATATCACCTATTATCTATATCTATTGGCGCCCAGCCACATCGTCAACTCCAGCCGCAGCAGCTGCCGCATCGGCAGCGAGGCGCCCAGTGTGGCAGGGCCAACGGCGGACGGGGACAGGTCCAGGCGACTGGAGCCATGGAGAAACGGCGGAAGATCCGAATGACCTGGGAAAACCAGGGGATTTTGCTGGAAAACCCATGGAAAACTATGGAAAACTTTGAAAAGCATGGAAACATGCGATTTTATGGGTACTCTGGGATGGATGAAATCCAGTGGATGGTTGAAACCCTATGAATGATTTGATAAATCACCTATCAACTGGTGCAGGATTTCTTCCATCCACAGTATCAGAATTCTTTTTGGTGATATCTCGATATATCCATTAAAAACCCTAATGTTTGTGGCAAAGCAATGAACATGGTGAAAGTCACATAAAAAGCTATGGTAAAATGTGAACCCTCAAGCACCATTCACCATCGTCTGAGTGGCCGAGATCGGGTGCCAGAATCGAAACACCCAGGCGCATCAGACCCGAGACAAAGATGGAGGAGGCTGGACACGATGAGCATCGCGAGGATGGAAAACCTCACAACGGACTGGTCAACGGACTGGTGTCATCAGTGCTGGGAAATGCCCAAAGTAAAAGGAGGTTTATCGCTGGGAAAGTCATCGAACTAAATGATGGATTTGCCAGGCCACGGATGACTACAGGGGGCCATTAAGCCATTCTTAGGGATAACGGGCATTGGTGAATCATGAAAGGGTACTTCGTATTATATTCTAAATTAGCATAACCAATTAGGATGGGGGAAATTCGTATATGGGTCAGAATTAGGAAACCGCCCACAAAACTAATCATGTTTACTGTGAAATAAACCATTTTGGAGGGCCAATCATTTGACCCATACCCATATACACAAAAAAACATGGGTTAAAAGCACCTGCCCGCAGTTTTCCGTCCCATGAATTCTGGTATGCGAGGGAGCGGCGATTATTAGCATGACATGAGAATAGTAGTGCAATTCCAAGCTCGGACTCCCAACACAGCCACTTGGGGGTGCAGTTGAGGTTATAAGTTGATACAAGACCGTAGTTATAGGGGATAGATACGAACTTATGGAGCTTATCACCATGGTCTTACCCAAACTGCACCCCCCAAATACCAGTTTTGGGCATCTGTAGCTTACTTCAATGAACATTCCAAAATGCCAACAGCGGGGATGGATGAAGAGCATGGCCTTTTGCGTTGGGAAACCACCACAGCTTCATAGCTGGTTTGGTTCGGCACCATGTTTTTTTAAACGAATTGCTGCTCCCGACTGGATTTTGAAAGGCCAGTCCTCTGCCAGCTTCAAAGCCCAGATGCTTCCCATATTTGCCACATTCAAGGTCAATAGCAAGGAGTCCTTACGCTGAGATGAACAAGTGGAGATGCGCCAAAAAGAGGGACTGGTTCATGGGTAACCATCAATAGTGGTTTCTTGAAATTGGTGACTCCAAACAATCCAAGGGGTCAGCCTCGAAGGTGCAATCTGCAGCTACTCAGTCACACATGGATTAGCGAACAGTCGATGTTGGTTTAAACTAATTCCCACAAAAGTATCAAAACTGGATAGCAAACTCATTGCTAATTACACCCTAGGGATCATATGGTCGTTACTCCATTTCCCAACAACTTGTTTATTTCGCTAGCTCTACTGTGGGACAACACTTTCACAGCTGTATAATCTACTGGCAAACCTGGCAATCGTATGCGATAGATGATGTCAGTTTTTCAACAGGCCCATCATCTAACTATGTCCCATAGGATCCATGTATTCTATATATGGTAACATGGATCCCATCAATATACCCCAGTCATGTTAGCATATATACCAGCACCATGGATCCTATGGGTGTGGATGTGCCCGAGAAAAGGGTGCCAACTGCCATTTTAAGCGGGATTTTTTCGGTTCTAAAGCAGTGGATGGATTTTTTTTTCCAAATTTCAGATCTAATTTGGTAAGCCCAATAGTACAGCATTCCGCCATATGACCATAAATTAATGGCAAACATCATCATTGGTAGGTTTATTATTGCTTTTACCACATCAAACATCTTCAAAACCATGCGAGATCGCCACACGCGTACCTCATTTGGCACCCCTAACCGCAGAGCATCAAAGCATGCAGAACTCCGTAGAAAAACGCTCGAGCCCAGGAATGCCGCATCCACCACCGAAGGCGAGAGCTCCAAGGACCTTGGCAGCTGCAAATAGGTGGTAATTGGGGATGTTCATCACCCCAAAACTATGAATTTTTGATAGGTAACTTGATGCTTATTATATATATATATGTAACTTATATATATATATACACTAATATATATAATATAATATATATATATAAATTTATTCACATATATATATATGTATCATGGGCTTAGCGCAAACAAAATGGGATCATTTTAGTCCAATTTTTGGGGTGTCAGGAGCCGGTGCGCGACCCGTGGGTAATTTCCCATAAGCCATCGACATCCGTGGGGCAAACATGCCATTTACAAATTGATAACCAAATAGGTTACATGTATGCTAGTATATCTAAGACTGGCAATGATAACCAAAGAATGCTGTATTTTGTAATTATACCCTCTGGTTATGACTAACCTAGCCATTGTATAGATGGCCCATAGAAATAGATGGTTTACCTATTAATAGCATGGTAATTTTTTCCATGGCTATGTTAAAAAACCAGATGGTAAGTCATTTCGGTAAGTGATTGATAAATGGGTGACAAATGGATGATACATCAATGAATGATAATAAATTGGGATAAGCAATGGTAAGCTGAATTTGGGATTATAATGAAAAATTGGTTTATAATCCCATTAAAAACATGCCATCCCACTCCCTTTCAGCCACATACCGCTTTTGGTAAGTGATTGATACATGGATGAGTGACTTCTTAACCACATGCCAGAACTATTAAGCAACTCAACAACCATTAAACAACTCATTCATAAACAATTTTTTTCTTACCCAAGTCTTATTCATAGATAGCATTTTTTTCCCCATGCAGATTGTTTCACTTATTTTCATCTGTTGAGGTAAAGAGTTGCTTCCCAGTAAATTTCACTAATTGACTTACAATGTGGGGCCTCAGTCATGTTTGTTGGTTTAAAATCCCATCTAACAAGTTCGTTAACACTGCTACAATCATAAAACAAAACAGTTAACCTAGTTAATTCAACCAACTTAGCGACTCTGAACTGGGGCCCTAACAAGTTCCTTACTGCCATACACCCTTCGTTGGTTCACCCCCATCCGTTGATTTGTTGGAGATATTCCCATTGATATACCCTCTGGTAAACAAACATAGCTATTGAAATGCTACATTTATAGTTGATTTACCTATTAAAAACGGTTACTTTCCATAGTTATGTTAGTGTACCAGAGGGTAATAAATTTGGAGGAACCATCATAAATTTCTTGGATATATTCCTTGTTAGATATATTACCATTTATATTAACCAACACTATATTTCCAAAAAAATGTTGGTTTAATATACCCAGAAGAGATATAACTTCCCCACGGTTCACTTCTCATTTATCATCATTGATCCAAAAAGCATAGTGTTGCTTAGATATTCCCATCGTATTCCGTGATTTTCCCATATATCCTTGATGGTGAAACCACTCATCTTTCATCCAACTTATATATATAAATATTATCAATATACGTGTCAATTATGAACCATATCCTATAATATCAAATATAATCATTATCTATCATTGTTATCATTATATATATATACACACATACATGTCATGTATCAACCATATCCCATCATATCCCAAAATCTTGTTGTTCTGTACCTATTACCATTATCCATTCTCCAATGGTTAGTTCCCGACGCCATTTCCTAGGCAGGGCGCATAGCACCGAAGGCGGACGAAGAAGTTCCCAGCTGCGCAACGCTGCGGGCTGGAGGCGAAAAACCGGAACTACCTGCAACGAGGCAAGTCATGGATACTTATGGTGGTTGTATACTAATCCCATCTATAGTTCCAAATGCTATAAACCATAACTGGTTGGTGGTTGAGCCTACCCCTCTGAAAAATGATGGAGTGAAAGTCAGTTGGGATGATGACATTCCCAACTGAATGGGCAAAATTAAAGTTCCAATCCACCAACCAGATAGTGACTTCTGGTTGTATACTTGTGAGAAAAATGCTTGTACAACGGGGAAAAACGATGGTATAGCTGATGTACCATGTTGAAAAACTATTGATATAATCTGGGAAAATTATAATATTTCACTAACCTGAATCTTGCGGCCATTTGGGGATCATTTCCCCAGATATAATGGGAAAAGAAGTTGATACCCTCCGATTTCATCAGCTAGCTGATGGGGGAATCCCCGCACTGGGAATTTCGTCATGGGAAAATCATCAAACCAAATGGGGGACTTTCCGTTGCCGACCTGTTGATTATCAGAAGGTACCCTCTGGTAAACATACAAAAAGCTATTGAAAATGGCCATTTTTAGTAGTGGATTTACTCATTAAAAATGGTGATTTTCCATACAAAAGTTAGTTTACCAGAGGGTACATGACCAACAAAACAGGGTTGCTCAGAACACTCCAGCTACGTTTGGGTGGTAAAATTGGTAGATAGAGAAGTAAAATGACAATCTTTTTCCCCTTCTGGCTATTATTCACCTATAGTGGCAACTTTACAAAATATGGGTATAAACGAGAATTAATATATAATAAGCAACAAAGCGAGGCTCTGACCAACAACATGTGGGATCCAATTTGATGTAATGTAACCAAAACTTCATGAAGATTGCACATCTTTTAAATATTTTACACGATATAGAGGGGGAAAGATTGCATTTAATCATGTACCCTCTGGTAATTTAACATAGCTATTGAATATTGGCCATTGATATAATTGATTTAACTATTATAAATGGTGATTTTCCAGTTCGCAAACTGTTGGTTTACCAGAGGGCAATCAACAAAATCAGAGGGGTATGACTAAGCATTGGAATGTTTATCTCGTCCCTTGGGCATTGCCATTACTTGCGGACCTGCTAGTCGGGATCCAGGCTCTGGAAATCATCGTGAAGTGAAGCTCGGGTGATAAATATTGCAAAAACCAACTTGGATCCACATATTCCATCGACTTCCCAACTTTTGCTCTTTTCTCAGCAACAATTGTTGCTGATGTCTGGCTATATTCTCCATTTAAGTCACTTCTAATCTCCCTCTGTTTGGTCTCCGAGAAAAACGTCGAGCTGTTTGAAGCCTCCAATTTTGGTGCAAAGATTCCAACTCCGAAAATATGAGTCAATTGGGAGCGTGATCCCACAACAAATTAGGAGAAACTTATCTGGTTGGTGGTTGACAAAAAACCCTCTGAAAAATATGAGTCAAATGGGAGTATTATTCCCAACTGAATGGAAAGTCATAATCCAGCCATGTTCCAAACCACCAATCAGTTATAAAGATATGAATGAAACCAGGTGATTTGACTGAGGTCTAAAACTGGTAGCCAACATCCGCTCTTTTAGAAAAACTTCAGTCCTGACCATAAGCGCCAGTCTAACGCATACACACATATATTCTGTATCGACCACAATTTTTGGAGAATGCCACATTTTTGGTGCTGGATATCCCATCCAATGAAATACCGGTAAATCGGTACTACGACATAGCTTCCAATCATCCCCAATCAACCATCAACCATCTATCCCACTAAAACCCACCATCAAACTAACCATCATCTATCAACCAAAAAACACCATATCTCCATGGTCAGAACAAGTGAAAAAACCATGCAAAAAACCGAGAAATCCTGGTTCAATCCGCCACCGAGTCGCCAAGCTCCGATGCCAAGGGCGAAAGGCCCAAATGTGCGAAGCCGCGAACGAGCGAGGACAGGTCCATCTGGGAATGGAGACGAGAACAACGTCTTGGTTAGGGATTTTTAATCATATAATTATTAATGGAGGTTTCCTATATTTTTTTAATCAATATTAGTATGTTTTAATACGGAATGATGTTCTAATGTAATAACTGTGCTTAATATTGGTGAATGACATAATGGAGCCAATACTTGGGATTAATGTTAGAATAACATGGGATGTATGGAACGCAGAAATGCGAATTCCGCTTGATTTTAAGTGGATAGCAACCATACGAAATAAGCCAGCGATATGTGGGGTACAACCCAGATAACAGTTCTACTTGATACTTGGGTGTTTCAACGGGTACCGGGTACCATTTCCGATGCACCCCCGAGCAAATATCACAGGGATATATGATGGGTATATTTGATCAATCTATTGATCTAGTGTCATGGGCATATTTTGCATCCATACATCCATACATCTATACATATTCAACACGGGTATATTCATCATACATCCATACATCCATTTGTTACATCATTCATCAACAACTGCGAATTCAAGCGGCAAACATTGGGAATCAGCAACTGGAGATTCGACTGGCAATAGGTCGACCATCAGCTGTAGATACAATTTGTTCTAATTTCTATAGGGATGCATCAACATGCAGCATTATATTAGGGGGGTTTCCATAGTCATGGGGGTAACCCTTTATCGCTGGATGGTTTATTTCATGGAAAATCCTAATCGAACATGGATGATGATTTAGGGCATCCCCATGACTTCGGACAATCCCATCCTCACCGCCGAGCTGCATACATCGTATCAACCACTGGCAACTTGTACAGGGCTGCAGGGCAGCGGCACACGCCACAGGCTGAAATCGAGAGCTCTGGGCGACTGGAACTGCGGAGAGATGAAGAAACCTGCAGCTGGGGCCTTGAAAGATAGGGACCCAATCCATCCACAGGTGACCAAGGCTTCTTGAGAGCGAATCTCCACCAAATGCTTGTCTACCATCCGGATGACTGGACATGGAAAGACAGTGTAAAGCCGATTTCTGTGGCTATCTGTCTGTCAAAGCAACAAATGCTCCATAGCCACCATTGATAAGCTTCGATAATTAATCCCACCAACTTAATATTTTGAGATAAGGGATAGTCTTGATACCCTCTGGTTATTTAACAAAGCTATGGAAAATAGTCCATTTGAAATTTGTAGATGACACACATTATGATTTACCCAAAAAAATGGTGATGTTCTAGTGCGCTACGTTAAATAAACAGAGGGTAGCTTCACCCACCGGGCTGTCCCCCAAGCAGCTTCGAGGCTGGAGAATCCAAAGACAGAAGAGGCTGTGTCCTCGACATCGCCAGGATTTCTACAGGTTTTTTTTTATGGGTTCTTCAGACCTAGACCGGTTTTATAGTTTTATAATGTTTCATACACTGGTTGGTGGTTCAAAAACCATCTTGAAAAATATGAGTTCGTCAATGGGAAGCATGACATTCCATATATTATGGAACACAAAATTCATGTTTGAAACCACCAACCAGACATTAATATTCCATTACCAGATGGTTAATCACCATTAAATCACCATTAATATCCCTATTAAATCACCATTTGAAACTACCAGCGAGTACATATCTGGGATCATTCACCATAGGGATGTTAAATCCGGGCGATCCTTCACTACGGGCATTTCATCCGGGCATCCAGAAAAACGCGACGAGGTATGGGTTTTTCAGACGCCCCCCATTCAGAAATGCTGATTTTGGTGTTTTCAAAATGGTAGAGATGATGATGTCTCCATATTTTTCAATTGGCCAACTTGGACTCAGACCTGTTTTGGCCGACTTTTTTGGTGAATTCCCCGGCAGCACAGCGGAACATCGTTGGTCGATGTACAGCTCTTTATGGGCGTCATTGCACATTATTAATCATTATATATTATCTTATATCCATAGTCATGGGAAAAGAACACATTCCAACTTGTAATCTCAATAAATCCCCAATCCCAATCACCAATGTGGGGCTTTCCATAGTCATGGGGATACCTATTAAAATGGATGATTTATAACGGACAATCATTATCTGGTTGGTGGTTGACCCACCCCTCTGAAAAATATGAGTTCGTCAGTTGGGATGATGACATTCCCAATATATGGAAAGCGTGTTCCAAACCACCAACCAGTTAATCATTATTATCTTATATCCAGGGTTGACATTGCGAACAACTTTTGGATCCGCTCACCAATATTGTTGCGTTTTAAATCCACTATCCATCGATTTCCAGTATATCACCATTCTGCTTGGTTTACAACCATTACATTCACTTATCACCATCATATCCCCATTATACCACTACTTCCATTAAATATCCACTATATCACCATACTTTTTGGTGAATTCCCAAGTTTTGCCGGTGTTCAAGACCATTAAAAGCCACTGTCATCCATGATATCACGATGGGGAAACTCCAACTGGCTCCTTCCAAACCACTAGATGGTAGACACCTTTTCACCATCATTTACCAGTATCCCATTACCATCCCAGTATTATCACCATAAATCCATATAAATCCACACTTTTTCTTGGCTTATCGTCCATACCCATGATTATCACCATAAATCCACCATTTTTGGGTGGGTTATTGATGGGTTCTCGTCCATATCCATGAAATCCCCATGAAATCAGCCCCAACGCACCATGAAATCAGCCCAGGTACCAACTGCCCAGGTCGTCGCAGCGACATCGACGACCCCAACTGGGCCAAGTCCACCAGCGACGGCGGGGCACCAAAGCGCGCCATGCCAACCATGGAGGCGGCGGGACCTCATGGATTTTCGGCGGATTTCTGGCATCCAAAGTGAGTGAACTCACCATTTTTCGAGGGAAGTTTTTGGGGCATTTTACCAGGAAACCCATGTGGATTTTGGTAGTTGATCTATGGTTGTAAATGGGTCGTAGATGGAGAAATAACTACTAAAAATTACGGATGGAACCATTGAGGATTGATAGTTAGTCTATACTAGGTTTCTGTTGATTGGATGGGAGTATAGACCAACTTCTAATTGACCGCTGAAATCCCTTGAACATCTAATCTTTCTTGGTTGAACATAGTTGAACATCCAATTTTTGCTGGCAAAAATACAACAGCTTTTTGGAGTGAAATCATCAAGTTCTTTGGTGGTTCAACCGCCCATGAATCCAACATAAATCCCCTAGAATTTCCGTAAATTCCACGTACATCCCGCATAAATCCCATAGAAATTCCCCTGAAATCAGATTCCCCAGACGTTCCTCACCTGATCTGCTAAGGCATCGCAAAGGGAAGGAGGATCCAATATACGCAGCGTGCACCAACGTGGCTGAGGCCAGGCATGTAAGGCTTTGGACCTCGAAGTCATGAGAAAGGGCTGAAACCATTGGATGGTTAAAAACATACAGCAATGATGGTTAATTTTTTTTAATGGCAAGGTGTTTTTTTTTTAATGTTGCTTAAAAAACCATTATGTTTTGAACATGGTTGAAAACCATATGGTGAATATTGTTTAAAAAATAGCAATGGGAAACCAACATCAAAACCGCCAAAGAAATGGGAATCTCAAGATTTTCCATGGGATATGCTTTGATTCTCATTTGGGGCCATGTTGGGAGCTGTAAGTTCTTGCCGGGCCCCAGAATCCGGGGTTGGAACCTGAGAATTGACCATCAATTTGAATTGGACCCTCATACCCTCTGGTAATCTAACATAGCTATTGAAAATGGACCATTTATAGATGATTTACCCATTGAAAATGGTTATTTTCCATAGTTATGTTAGTTTACCAGAGGGTGAATGATTCATCTGAAAGGGGACCCTCATCTTCCCTCATCCATCCCAAATTGGGGACTCGGTGCGTTTTCAGATCCCCTGCTGCCGGGGAACGAGGAGAGGAGAGTCCAAATGTGCAAGGCCTGGAGCAAAGGTTGAAGAATCTGCTCCTGAAGCATGGCGAAGCTGTAAAAACACCTTGCGATAGGGGATTTATGCTGATTCCAAAGTGATTTTGCTGGACAATGCATCCATGTACATCCTTGCGGTGCGTGTTTCCAGTTGAACCCCCACAAGTTGATTTAAGATTCATCCATAATAAAGCCTCCATTTTGAGGGTATGCTTGATTTTCAGAACACGCCCAATTTGATACGGGTCAAACATGGGGTCCAAATGTACCCAGAAGAATTGTGAGACGCAACCATCCATGTTCAGACACCAAGAATTCATATAAACAAAATTGATATGGATCAAAACCCGCCCTGGTGAACACTCAAATAGCTGATTGATTGTCATCCCCCCATATGGAAAGCCGTTCAAGCCCAGCTTCGAAGCATGCCCAGCAAGGAGCACGAGGAGTCAATGTCTGCAGAGTGTTGTGGCGGAGAGGAAGGGCCTGGAAGGGCCGACTTCTGGGATCTAAGAACAAACAGGCAGGATTTCACTATGATTTTGATTGTTTTTTTAAAGTGATGGTTTAGAAAATGATGGGTGAATTAGGGTTTTCAATTGGTTTAACTATCGAAAATGGAATTTGAGATGATCTTGTTCAGAAACTGGGTGATGTAAAGAAAACACAGTGGGATTTGTGGGATTTTCACGCGTAAACATGGGGGTTTCAACAACCGCAAAGGAGATTCAGAAAAATGAAGAATTATTAGGTGGTCTGATAAGGCACAATGAGGATTTCCATCATGGTTAACAAAATGAGAGGGATAAATTGGCCCTGGTATTTCAGCCAGAATTATGCAACTCATCTTAAGTAGTTAGGGATGAAACTTCCTAATTCCCTGAGATGCCATGGTATGTTGGTCTCTAAGATTCAACTGTTCTATAAAACTTTTAGCAAAAGAACCTGGGCTGCAGCCCCCTCATATAGGGCATTAACCTAAACCTTTGGTTTCCTTTTTAGCTGGCTAATGGTTCACCTATACTTCATGCCTTCCCTTACCTTCATGTTAGTTAAACCAATATTTACACATGAAACTCACATCGTTTCATTTTGCTGATTAATCAAAGCCTAATCTGGTAAAGCCAATTTCATAAACCCTCCCAAAAGTCACCATGTTTATGGGTTCAATAAACCATCCATAAATGATAGGATTATGGCATTGGGTTGCCCACATCATTCGTTTTCACTGTCCCATCCTCATGTCACCCATTGCACCTGGCAAAACGAAGCTGTTCACCAGAAGTGTTGAAGCCAGGCGCGCAAAGGAGTGCAGAAACAGCAAAACACCTGGCAGCTACGACAAGTGAGGAATTTTTCACCAACGATTTGGGGGACAAAAATGGGGTACCCCAATAAATTATCACTTTTTTTTTTTTGAAAGTAATGGTTCACCATATGATTTAGGGGTACCCTATTTTCAGACAAAGCCATATACTCATTCAATCATAACATGAATGGATCTAGAGCAAAATAGTAAGGGTTAAACCCCTCTATCAACAAATTGTACAGATTGAAACAGCCAAAGATTTGGATTTAGCCAGAATATCGGGCTCAAAGCATCAGAATGTGTGGACTTTGTGACCTCTGGCAATCTGAATCACCAAAGTATGGAGATGAAACGGGCCGGGGGGCTTAAGGGACATCAGCAACTAGGGAACCAACACCAGGGCCATGGGGAGTTACACATGGATTTTCCCAATCATCTCTGGGCCCCTTTGATGGGTGATCGATTGCTGATTTTTCCTTCGTGAATTCCATGTTTTTTTTGCTGATTTCATTGCCTTTGGATTTTCGACATGTTGAATCCCAATTCCTGGCTGTTTCAACAAACTATGATCTTTATGTTGTGAAATCCACCATTTATCCATGGTCACATACGTCGCATCCTCATCTTTTTGTATTCTGTGATGCTTCAATTTTTGCAGGGTTATCCCCTTTAGTTTGATGGTCAACTCCAGGTCTGGATGGAGGGTTCAATCACAGTTTTTGGATGGTGAAAACTCATTTCTTGATGGCTAACTATTACTTTCTTGGATTTGCTGAAGGAACCACCGAAAACATAACAGATCTTCCCTGAATCGATTCCCCAAGTAGTGGATTTTCCACTGGAAAATAGTGATTTTCATCAGCAAATTCCAGGAATATCAATAATTGATATCATTAATCCATTATAGTTGGCTTCCCATTAATATATATATATTTATTTGGGCTTAATTAATCCATGATAGTTTGGACTGTTAATAATTCATATCATTGATATAGTTGGCTTCCCCATCAACTCTCCACCCATGAAATCAGCCCCTCCATTCATCCCCACCTGGAAACCCCAGGTCCACCACCAGCAGCGATGTTCCCAGCACCGCATCGCCCGAGACCGAAGGCGAGGCATCCAATTGGGCGGCGCGCCGCGGAAAAGGCGATGAATCCAGCTGAGTGGAGCTGGGGATCGGTGAAGAGAAGTCCAAATGAAGAGAACCTGCGCTTGGAAGGAGAACTCGGGAAAAATCGGAAAACTTGGGATTTTTGATATATCGATTTTCATAAAGTTCAGGAATCATTTTTGAGATAGTGGAGATTTTATTTGATTCTCCAGAACAATCGTGAAAATCCCATTGGGCCTTGGTTTAACTGGCAATGGGTTGACGAAGAAAAATATCAGAAAATTCATGGGGGTTGGACCTGGGCGAAATCGCGGAATTGGATTGTTGGTTCTGGATTGGTTGTGTGATCGGTTTTCTGGTTGGTGGTTTCAACCCCTCTGAAAAATATTAATTAGTCAGTTGAGATGATTATTCCCAATATATGGAAAAATAAAAACAGTTCCAAACCACCAATCAGTTTTTCTTGTGAAAGCAACATGAATTTTTGTGCTTATAACTCGCCAGTGTGGCCACCAGTGTGCCCACCATTGTCACCGCCCTCCATCAACCGTGGCAACCGAAATCCATGAACATCATGAACATGCCCCAAACTTAGTTCGATGCTATTTTTCCAGCAAACTAAGCCTCCATTTGGTTGGTGGTTTCTCGCCTCGAGGCGACGTGGCAGAGCCCAAGGTGACGAAATCCAAGGTCGACGGCGGAGACTCCATGCGCAGAGCAGCTGCGACTAAGGCGGAGGCGTCTGGCTGGGAGGAGCTTCGCGACGACGACAAGAAGTCCTGAGAAAATGGGACTTGGGTTGTTGGCTGATGATATGTGACTAAGCATGGTAAGAAACCAAGATCTACAAAAGCACTTCCTAAGTTACTACTGACCTTCGGAAAGTTATTTTGAAGCCGACAAAATGAGATGGAACTGGAACGGACATGGAATTGTTGAGCCACAAAAATTTGAAGCACCATAACTGGTTGGTCGTTTTAACCATCTTGAAAAATGATGAAGTTCGTCAGTTGGGATGATGACATTCCCAACTGAATGGAAAGTCATAATCCAGCCAGGTTCCAAACCACCAAGCAGAAAAAAATTCAGCGCCTTACGTCAGTTAGTGGTTCCCCCAGCAACAAGAAGCATCGATGCCAGGTGGCCATTTGGCTGAAGTCAGAAGCCAAAGTGCTGGACTCTAAGCGTAAAAGGCTTCGAAGTAACGACCTCTGTGGAGTTGTCTGGCCACCGATTTTCCCCACCAATGGTCAATTGGGATAGCAACAAGATGCTACAAGATCTGGTTGGTGGTATACCTACCCCTCTGAAAATACGAGTTCGTCAGTTGGGATGATGATTCTCAATATATGTAAAAATAAAACATGTTCCAAACCACCAAGCAGGTAAATTTGGTCACTTTTTGGCATCCTTTTTGTGGTTTTACTTGAGATTCATGGCTGCAGGTCCCCTGGCTCGAAATGCGGTATGTTTCAACCAACCCCCATGTCCACAAGTCAAGGTCCAACGCCCATCGCTGAAACATGTCCCAGTCTGGGATAGCAACCCACCAATGGATAGAACATGTCATCTGTAGGTCTATATCATCCTGGAACTGGTCGACCTTCGAGACCATTCGACCATTCACCTGCTAACCTAATAACATAGAAATCTAAAGAGACACCCAAATTGTTGGTGCCTGGAACGGTGCATGCCATTGGGTTTACCACAAATGTCTTTTTTTCATGGTTAAATGCCATATAATTTCCTTTTTTCGTCACCATAAATCCAGATCAATCCCACCTTTCATGACCAAATACCGTCAAACATACCCTCTGGTTATTTAACATAGCCATGGGAAATGGCCCATTGATAGATGGTTTACCTATTAAAAATGGTGATTTTCCACGGCTATGTTAAATAACAAGAGGGTATGTTTTTTTTTTGCACTTTATATCAAACTTCTGTCGCCATACCCTCTGGTCATCCGACACAGCTATTGAACATTGCCATTTAGTTAGCCGATTTACCTACTAGAAGTTGTCATTTGAAAAATAGCTATGTTGGTTTGCCAAGAGGGCATTATATATATATATATCAACCTTGGCAATGAGCAAACCACCATTTATAGATGATCTTCCAGTTCAAACACCAATTTACATCACTATTTCCCCCTTTTTTGATGCTTAAAATCCCACCATTTTCTCTCCATCTGCCATGAATTTAAAAAGCTCAGGTGCAACGTCTCCAGTTGCACCACATCCAGCACCAGCATCGTCGAGCCCAAGGCTGCGGCAGCCAGAGCCGACGAGGCGGAGCCGCAACGGATGAGATGACGCGAGGGGAGCGGGGAACCAAGGTGAACTACACCTGGGATGAAGCCGAAACTGGAACGATTTCGCGTTTTTTTTGACCATATGTTACCCTCTGCTAAACAGCCACATAACTATCGAAAATCACAATTTTTCATGGAAAACCCTCTGGTAAACCAAGATAACTATGGAATCTGACCATTTATAATGAATTTTCCAATGAAAAATGGTGATTTTCCATAGCTATGTGGCTGTTTACCAGAGGGTAGATTTGCAAAGCTATTCCAATAAGATTATATGGAGATGATATGGGGATGATATGGAGATTTACCGTTGAGAAATTGGAATTTCACCAGCAAAAACTTGACTTTTTAGCCATGAACCAAGGATTTTTGGTTGGAGCAATGGAATTGTGGATCTAGAGAGCATCGTTTGAACACAAAGATGGATTTTTAGATATGAGACTTACTTTTTGAACCATAAGATTGGGATTTTGATCTGGACAACTTGGAATCTTAACTAGAAATGGTGATGATTCGATTTTCAGCAACGCAGATTGGATTTGAAGCAAGGTTTTACCCTACAATGTGAGGCCCCCGGTCGATAGCTAAGTTGGTGCAAATAACTCCAATTTCACTATGGTTTATGGTACACAAATAACTATAGTTACTGGGGCTTTTGTTAACCAACTTATAACTGGGGGGCCTCACATTGTAGGGTAAATATACACAAATATGTGGAAAGCCAATGGTTTTCCTTGGAACATGATCTAAAAATGCTGGGCTTTCCAGATCTTTTCCTATCCTAAAGCCCATCCTCCGTTAGGTCGGATGCAGCAAAGGTGCCAAATGCAGACAACGACAGTCCTGGTAGTCTTGATGGCTTGCCTTTCTCATATTCCGGCAAAGAAACAGTGCATATTGAGCTGGTCACTATACATCTAGCAATGTGAACATGGGACCCTGAATAACTAGTTGAGAAATATGAGTATCATCCAAGAATCTGAGAACCAATTCTGCAAGTGACTCCCCATCATTTCATTTTCAGTGGCGACACTGCTTGCCAGCTATAATTTCTTATGAACTAAATCAACGTACCAAAAATTCCTCATGTTTTTGTTAACCAAACCCCAGACGAACCAATTTCATTGCAACTTACACCCATCGATTCTAATATTGGTTAACAAGGTCACATGGGTATGGGTAAATACTCCCTTTCACTTAATAGTTCACAACTAAACAACTGGTGCTCACGAATGTTCGCCTCAAATATGGTATCATTGGTTTCAACTTTCAACCCATCCCCGTTCCAATCCCTATTTGCTGATGCTCGAACCCAATTTGCACTCCTTGAATCCATGTTGATGGTTCATCTCCGTTCTTAATCCTCAATTTGATGCTTAACCCAAGGGCCATTGTCAACTGCACAGTCGATTTGTACTTCTGTTTGCTGGTTTACTTGGATTTGCGTAAGGGGCCATGGAAAAACACAGATATTCCGAGTTGGTTCCACAGTTCGCTGAGAAAATCATCCAAATCATCGACTCAGCTAATCTAGGGGTTTATTGTTTTGGCTACTAAAGTCATATACCATCCCCCAAATTAGCATTGACCCCAACTAATCACCAATTTCAGAGGAAAATAGTCTTCCAACTTCCTTTCTAGGTCATGTTAGGTACGGGGGATGGGTTTACTATGGGTTACCGCCAGTCTTTTGTGTCCAATCCCCGGCCATTTCTCAATGTCCTGATCTTGCGCAGCTGTGCAACGACGAGAACGGCCCCAGGGTCACGGAATCCAACATGGACGCGGCGGGGTCGAGGCGAACGAGGCCTGCAAGCACTTGAGATGCGAGGGGTGGGAAGACATGGCATTTGTTTCGGGGTTGAAGCAAGAGCTGGTAAAAATCCATCAAAAGCCACGAGAGTATGGACAAGTAAGTTATTATATTGACTTAACCTGCAAATGTTGGGATTAAGCTAGAAAAAATGGGAGCTGTTTATGGAAATTTGGAATTTAGCAAACATGCTGAACTCAACTGAGCAGTGCTGAAAACTCCATGTCATCTCTCTTCTTCTGGTCAGTCAATAGGATTTCCCATAGTGGATTGTGATTGTCCCCTTTTTTTTGGATACAGTAACTCGCTCAAATTATCAACCAATCATGATACCCCAATAGTTTCATGTTTGAACTCCCTATGAAAAATGACGATAACCAAAAAAACCAATTAAGGGTAGATCGCAACTGCTCATAGAAATCATTATATTATACACATTATATACGTTAGTTGTCCATATATCACATTTTAGTCAATGATCTCATCCTATATTCCCCTTGATATTCCTATTAAATCATCATCATGTAAATCACCAACAACTCTCAACACATTCCAACTTGTAATCTCAATAAATCCCCAATCCCAACAAAATTCCAATGAGATCCCAACCACCAATGTGGGGCTTTTCATAGTCATGGGGATACCTATTAAAATGGATGATTTATAATGGGCAATCCTATCTGGTTGGTGGTATACCTACCCGTCTGAAAAATATGAGTTCGTCAGTTGGGATTATGACCTTCGCAATATATGGAAAATAAAGTTCATGTTCCAAACCACCAACCAGCTATAAAAATAGATTTCCATAGTCATGGGGATACCTATTAAAAGGGATGATTTGTAATGGACCATCCCATTAGAATAGATGATTTGGAGGTACCCCCATTTCAGGAAATCACCACGTCATCCGGCCAAGCAGCTGAAGGTGCACCGATTCGACCCAGCTGTCGCGATGGCAAAGACACTCCCAGAGCGATGCTGTCCGAGGGTGACATACTTGGGCCTGGCCGCAAAGTGCTGGGTAAACTATAACTATATAATATATATATAATATACATATATATATATATAATATACATATATATATAATATATATATATAATATACATATATATATATATATAAAATATACATATATATATATATACATAATATACATATATATATACATAATATACATATATATATATATACATATAA
>Ga0126342_10000262_pt1 | contig 49378 bp, 37 predicted proteins | sample Cyp1metagenome_FD_92528 | JGI IMG/M metagenome (GOLD analysis project Ga0126342, IMG submission 92528) | Coral microbial communities from Lord Howe Island, Old Settlement Bay, Australia - Cyphastrea 1 metagenome | ecosystem: Host-associated > Invertebrates > Cnidaria > Coral ...
ATATATATATATATATATATAAATATATATATATATATATATACATATATATATATATATATAGCTATACATATATATATATAGCTATATAAATATAAATATATATATATATATATAGCTATATAGACATATATATATATATACATAATAATATATATATATATACATAATAATATATATATATTTACATAATTATATAACTATATATACATAATTATATATATGGCCATAGCTGTAACATGTTTTCAAGGCTATATTCCCATTTATGAAACTTACAAAATTGCTGATTACAAAATTGGTGATACCGGTGCCCATCAACATCACCGTCTGGACCAAGTCTACCAGGAGATCAGTTTTCTCTTGGGTTTTCTCATGGTGAAACACAAGTATTTTACCTTGGATTTCCTTAAAAGGAACCATGAAAAAAAACAACAGTAGATTCACCAAATGGTGGATTTCCTAAAAATTAGGAAAATAGAAAATTACCACTATAGTCACTATAGGTGGATTTTCCCTTGTTTATCGTAGGAAACAAATAAACAATAATAAACAAATCCAAGTTTTTACAGACTATGTATGGCGTTCTACCCATAAAGTAATCACCGAATCCTGCAACCCCTAAGGCCCTAAGGCGCCACGGCGTCGATTCTGCCTACGCAAGATGCTGGCGGTGTTGCGCGCTTTCCGGGCTTCGGGGCTGCTCCAAGGGTTGCCCATCCTGACAAGCGAGAAAAGGGCGGTGACTTATCGCAAAAAGTGGAATTGAACTGGAGAAACATGGCTGGTTGGTGGTTTTAACCATCTTGAAAAATATTAGTCAATGGGAAGGATTATCCCATATATTATGGAAAATAAACATGTTCCAAACCACCAACCAGATGGTGATTTCACACGGATTTTCCCATAGTAGCAATTGGAAATTCCACATCTATAGATGATTGTCCCAGCAAAACCCTCCATTTATAAAGGTTTTCCATCCAGCCACGTTTGATTACCAGACGGTAACTGGAAACAAATGAGGATTTAATAGGGATTATATCAACCCTCAAAAAGGTAGAAAAGTGTTTCCAGCATACAGTATGTAGTACTTCGTTGATGTTTCCCACACATTTTTCAGGTTCCCAACTTTTCTATTTTTTGGGGTTGTGCTATTGTGAAATATAACCCGGTTATACTAGAATCTATTGCTCTGGCTCACTGAAAAAAACATGGCAGTTTGCACCTCGAAGCACTCCATTTGAAACAAATATATACTATCATTAAAAAAAAAAAAAACATTTACTACCAAATGAAACAATTTCTACCCCACCAACATTACTACAATCATAGAAGTCGGATTTAATGAGGTAAATCAAGGAGTATGTACCAGTTATACCCAACTTGTTCATCCACAACTTGGTTGTGTGCTGATCGTCTTACATGGTACCCCCAAAAAAACACTGAAGTTTGTGGTTTGAATCTTCATTGTATCCTCATTCTCTCGCGATGTTCACACTTCCAATATTGGTTGAATCCCAATTTGCTGGTTATACAGCTTGTCCTGCCGTTAAAAACCTCCAATACTTGTGTATATCCCATTTCCTGGCAAATATCTCATATATTGTGGGTTAAATCCGCATCAGATCTTCATGTTTCCACATTAAAGTCAACTTTGCTAGGTCAAATCCTCGATTTGGCATTTGTTCTACTTAAATCTGATTTTGCTACCCTCCGGCAATCAAACATGGCTTGCTGTGAGATCCACCATTTCTGCTGAAAAAATAATACAGCGTAATACACTCAAATTTAGTTGATTTTTCATTGCCAGGTGAGATTTTCCGGAGGGCAACCCAGGGCAACAACCCCATTTTGCCAAGTTAAATCATCCATAATATCCATGAATATGCCATAGTTCTGAATCTTTTTCTACTTCACTCCTATTTTACCATGGTAAAATCCAAGTGTTTCTTCCCGTTTTTCGCTCGCTCCGTCCCCACGTCTCCCGTTTCCGGCGAGGCGCTCGTCTAAGAGGCTGCGTCCGCTGTCGAAGGCCGCTGAGTCGCCACCCAGGTCCAAGGTCCTAACGGTCCACGGTGGTATAAATCAATCCATGGTTCACTGTGGGGGCCCCCAAACGTTATAAATTGGTTTATAAACCCCATGAATACTAGTTCGATATATCATGATATATCTACCATAAAGCATAGTTATTGAAATTATTGGTGCCAACTTAGCTAACTATGGGGCACCTCATGGTTATAACGGTTATAAGAATCAATGGTTATAAAGCCGATATAAACATTTAGAAACCCACTGGTTCACCAACGACGATCTAATGGGAATATAATGGGTTATACAGTTATAGTCCAAAAACAGTTATACCTGGGATTAGTTCATGCTATTATAACCAACTAGTTCCAGAAGTTTCATCCCATTTATAGCAGTTTTTTAGGCCATAACTGCGTCACGATAAGTATAATTTGCTCAATATATAATAATAATAATCATAATAATAATAATACTGTAATAACAATAATAATAATAAAATAACAATAATAATAATAATAAAATAATAATAATGATAAAATAATAATAATAGTAATAATGATAATTTGGATTTGCTCAAGGAACCCAAACAAAAATACAAATATACACTATAGATTTCCGAAGTAGTGGGTGTCCCATGGGAAAGTCATCGTCAGCAATTCAAACTATATTTTTAGGGTATGTGATGTTTTGTTTTGTTTCGGGGGGATTTAGGTTGGGGATAGGGAATTCATTTCATAGCATCTGTTGGTTTTAAACTAAAGGCTGTTATACGAAGTGGTTGGGGATTATGAACTCATCCATACGGGATGCCGGATGCCCAGTCACCAGGCATTTGTTTTACTCAGAAAATGTGATCAAGCCCGAAATAGTCATTTTAATAATGTACCCTTTGGTTATTTAACATGGAAAATGGTCCATCTATGGATGACTTACCTATATTTACATATTAAAAAATGGTGATTTTCCATGGCTATGTTAGTCATAGCCAGAGGCTAAATGATGATAAACCATCGGATTTGCCTAACATGAGTTCGGGCCACAGGATTCACCTTAAGATACAAATACCAGAAACTTAGCTAAGTTGGTGGAAAATTGCCGTTAACCTGCTGGTTTTTTCGGGATGTTTAGGGTTGATTTATGGTAGATATATGTATTGGTATCTCTATACTATTCATATCTATTCATATTTCAAATGATTTATATATGAACCAACACAAGTGTTTCCATCAGATACATCTATACTATTATACTATTCATATCTATTCAGGGGATGTATAAACAAACAAACAGAACTGTTTCCGGAACTTTCTTCCAAGCAGCTTTCCCAGGACATTGACTTTGCCCTCGTACTGCACCCCCAGTTGGACGCGTGGTTTTCCAACACCGAAATCGTCACCTCCGGCGATGAAAACTGCGACCGTTGGGAACGGGGGCCCGTTTTGGGGACCCACAGAAGTTGTGGAGGTATGTGGACTTTTGTGTTTTACTATGGAACCAGAATGGAACCATCCATTTTTGACGGCTTTGGTATTAACTCATAACTTCGAACCATATTCTGGTTGGGCACATGCGATTTTGAGCCGTCAAGTCACACCTTGAAAGTGAAAGTGAAATTCAAAAAAAATGGATATTGCACGGATGCTGCCACAAATAGGCTTTGCATGGCTAACCAAAACGGAGATTTTTTCAGCCAAGATTTGAGGACGGTTTTTACAAACCATGGGGATGTCAAGACTGGAGATGCTTTATGTTAGCGTTAGGTGTACCAGTTTACCACATTAGCTCATCTATTTCACTTCATTTCTTGTGCCCATCCTTGCTTCAATCCTACCCCAGAAATTTGATGCTTCATCATGGATCATCGTAAAAAACATGTCGAACAACGGCCATAAACTGAGGGCTATATTCTTCGGTAATCATCTCCATGGCAATGGAAAATGTCTGGCTGATTTTCCCTTCTGAAAGCCTCCGTCATCATTTTCTGATGGATTTACCACCGTCATGATTACTGCAGGGTACACATTTTCTGACAGACCCACACCAACGCTGCTTGTTTTGAAAGAGGATACCATGCTGCTTGAGGCTCCTTAAACTTCACACCTAAAACTGATTGTCGGGCCTCTAAAATGATCGCATGGGGTGTTGGTTTATCTTGACAACCAGATTTACAGGCTCGTCAGGATCACTATGGTTTATGGTGCATATATATATAAATGTATATATATATAAATGTATATATATATAAATGTATATATGTATGATTGCACATATGCTCCATGTGTGGTATATTTACCTACAAAACTGGGTGATTTCTAGGGCAAATGTTGGTAAATCTTCCAGCACCATGGTATGGAGCATAGGTGCTATAGCAGGGGTTATAATCTACAAATCCACTTCTTGTCGCAGGGTTCCCAGCTTGTACCACTGCAGCCAGGCCACCCTTGTAGAATTTGCCGGTCAAACGCAATTGACCTCGACGTGCGTTGTCGACGTGGCTGTGCCAATCTGACCCACATCGAAAAAAAGCCCTTAAGAGTTATAAGTGGGATTAAGATGAGATAATTATATATATATAACCTTAGGTATAGGAATGATAATCGAATTCATAGCTGTTAAGGGCCATAACTGCGTGCATGGAGTTTCCAAGTCATGCCGAACTGATATCTTGAGGCATACCTTGATCACAAGTTTTTTGCTTCCCTTCAAATTGCTCCAAAATACAAAAATAATGTTGAACATAACATCTTGGATTATTTAAATGTTGATAAAACATCCTGGATTATTTTAATGTTGGTAAAAGAATGGTCAAAAAGGTGTCCCTTTTTGACGAGTAGGAGTAGTTGCAGTATGGACGTTGGTCCCCAAAATGTGGTATCATCGGTGGCACTGACGTTGATCGCCCACATGGTTTTCTCTACAAAATGGAGGAATTTTCTGTATAAACCATTATAAATCCACCGTTCTTTTTCAACATCTGTCTTGGATTTGTTTGAGGAATCCTAGAACGAGTTCAAAATATTGCCTATAGATTCCCCAAATGGTGGATGTTTGTTTCGTTGGAAAAAAAAAACGGAAAAACACATACCAAATCACCTTAAACGCGGCCAGGTTCTGCCTTTTTGCATAGAATGGACATAACCATAGGGGGTCCATGCTGGTCCACTTGGGCTCTGGAGAGATCTCTGGATAGGCCAGTGAGGTGACTTGGGCGTTTCTTGTTGGAGATCTATACCTAGTCTGAAATGAATATGCCCCAAAATAGAGGATGCTGATGGATACTGCTACAACTCACAAACCAATATGACCAGCGAAACTTGTGATCAAACACGAGAAATTCAACAATTTCACACATACAAACCGATTAAACGCATCCTGTGTCCATCACCAACAACGGTGCGTGTTTGACTGAACATCGGACACCCCAAAAATGTGTATTAAAAAAATCACCAGTTTCTCCAGATGCTCCATGTATGAAAGATGTGTCAACATTTACCATCAAAATCACCCAGTTTTGTACGTAAATATACCATGCATGGAACATACTGTGCATGGTTGCGAAATCCTGCACCAGTTGATAGATGGTAAACATCTCATGATTTAGAGGACTTCAACATTCCTTTTGGTGGTGCAGTTTCTTCCATCCACAGAAAAAAAGGGTGTGTAAGTTACCAACTGGGTCGGTTACCTCATGTTCAGCCCCCTGTCTCAAGCGGCTTCCGCCCCCAAAGTCCACCTTTGGACTCCTCAACACAGCCAGCTGGGTGACTGGTTGGTGGTATAATGGAAAACCATTACCCTCCGGTAATCAAACAGGCTGGCTGGAAAACCCATGATTTCGATGATTTCCCCCAGCTATAAGCTATTCTGGTTGGTGGTTGACCTAGCCCTCTGAAAAATATGAGTTCGTCAGTTGGGATGATGACATTCCCAAAATGTGGATAAATAAGAAATGTTCCAAACCACCAACCAAATAATATAGTCATAGTGGGATATAAATGCTGTCCCTAGAAGTGTCATGAAACATGGCAACCTGTGAAATCCCAAACTAGCCATGGAGCTTTCGTTCGCTGGGAAAATCATAGAATTAATATGTTGGATTTTCCAGCAAGCCATGTTTGATTGGAGGTGAAGCAATCAAAACAAGACATCCAGTCATCATCCAGTTTCCAAACAAAATGGCAATCTTCAGAGATCATCATTCAGACTATAGACCTCAATTTCTGGCTCCCATCACCGGCTCCTGATGTCTGCAGCTTGTCTCACTCCTTGCGAAGTCTTGCTCAACTCGTAGCGTGCGTCCACGCCCTTCAGTTTTTCAGCCACCACCCTGGATACAAGACGGTCTGGTGAAATCTATATGGTGACGTCCAAATACATGTGCAAGGTGGGGTTTTCCAGTGATGTTTGTTGGTTTCAAAACCCCAGTAATAATACTTATAAGTACTTGTAAGTATAAGTTACAAGTGTCATAAACCACAGTTATTAGAATTAGTTGCACCAACTTAGCTATCGTTTGGGAACCCCACATTGTAGAAAATAGTTCTGCAAATTGATATCATTCATGCTTTGGATTCTGGCATTGGTTGAAATGTTGGTTCAACTTCAACAACCCGCTAAACACAAACTATACAATTCTGCAAAACCCCTTATCTGTCTAGTAAAGCCAATATATTTCTACTAAAACATATATCTCATTCACCATCATTAAACATAAACCTTCAATATATATATATATACACATGTGTTCAATCAAGGTGAACACACATGCACAAATCACAAATCGTGTCGGTGATTAAATCACCTTTCATCAATTGGGTATATAAAACAAACAGAAACTAAATCCTGAATTCATCATGGGATATTATGATTATCCCAGTGTATCCCATTCTAATTTAAGATATCCCATTTATCCCATCATCATAAGGTCCCCCAATATCTAGTATATTCCCTCAAGTGTTACTGACAAACAATATTTCACAACCCAAACAACGGGATAATGTTCCTCAGATAACCATCTATAAGAGGTTCTCTGTGGGTGTATCATGAGATAACCCCATGTTTTCTTGCTTATAATCCGATGTTTCTGCAACAATATTTTGAGGAGTGTTCAAGACCCTCTCCCGTCCAGCCATAAGTAAAAAAAACTAAAATATAATAATTCATCGAGAGTTTGGAAGCGGATTCTTGGCTATATCCTACTGTATGTCCTAAACTTTAAACATCTCACCATTTCTCCCAGGAAAATCCCAATGCGTCACCATGTTGCCCAAGACAACCAAAAGATCTCACCGTATTTCCTAGGGACATCCCAATACGTCACCACTTTTCCCAAGACAATCCCAAGGATCTCACCATTGCGGCTGAAATGGTCCCCATGTTCCCACCTCAGAACGCCCGTAACGCCATCCTCCTGGAAGTGCACGCTGCCCGCGGCGGAGACTTGAGGCAACTGGCAGAATCGACGTTTCGGAGAAGTTCCAGGACGGGAATGTGGGAAACCTCCTTGGGAGGTTGTTTTTTTCCCGTGAAAAATGGTGGGTTCATGAGATTTCACGGTGAGAAAAAGTGGTGTTTCTAATGGGATTTAATGAATTTGAATGGGATCTGTACAGGATAACTTTCAGTTAATGCCCAACTGGTCCCTTTGAGTCCCATGAAGAATTCCATAGAAATCACCATTTTCCGCGCGCGAAGCCAACCAAAAAAAAAACGTTTGCAGACTTAAGTTATACCGTTATACCCTCCTATAAACTAACACATAGATGAATGATTCGATTCTTTTCCAAACGGCTTTCCCGAGGGAAAATCTCTCCACATCCTGTTGTTTGTTTACTCTACAGTTATGACCTTTAACAGCTATAAATGGGATGATAACTCATAGAATTGCTACAACTCAGGCTATATGAGTTACAGTATATGTAATGAAATAATCCCAGTTATAACTGTTGTTTTTGGCTATAACTGGTATCGCCCACTTAAATCCCACATTTTTTCAGCACGATCTCCTCGCGGACCGCGCACCTTGGTGGCTTTCAATCCGAAGAGCGCCGCCAGCGAGGGCCGATCTCGCTGATCTCCCAGCTTCATGCGGCCACGCAGGCCGATGGTCCTCAAGTGTGGCAGCTAGGTACGATGATGGAATCGCTATAAGTGGTGTATCAACTAAAAATGAACCATAGCGTTGATGGAACATATTTCTATGTATATATATACAGTAATATATATATATATATACAACTAGCTAAGCCATATGGTTGATGGAAAATATCTGGATGTCTATAGTTGATGGGGTGAGGTTATACACCGATCTATAAATGATGTTCTCAGTCGATAGTTATTTAACCGAGCCAAATAGGTTGGTATAAAAAAAAAAAACATGTTTATGGGTGATTTATTATATATCAGAGTTGGTTGAACCAACTAAATCATCTAGATTCATTGGATTTATGGTAGTTCAACCAACAAACACAACAAGAGGCACAACATGGCACGACTCTCGGCCGCCTGAGGTGTGGCGGAAACCACGTTCAGCTACCTTTGCTGGTCAAAGCGTGCCTTTCTTCATGTTTCTTGATCTGTTTTTCGTGCATAGATGAACTTGAAAATTGTGGCATTGGAAAGCATCACTGAATTCCCAAGCATGATGTCAGTCCTGTATCAAAAAGGGGCTTTGGGAGATACCATGATTGGTAGCACAATTTCACTAAGGGTAACCTGCCCTAATTCCCTACATCGTGATAGTCATCGAGATTTATTGTTAACAACAACGTTACATCATATCATGGATTAGTACATGTTCACCAGGTCACCATTGCTATAATCAACCAAAATTTGTTATATAATATCCTATGCCTTTACCTCCAACCTTAACCAATGCGGCTGATATCCGCAGCAACGTTCCAGCATCCAGGGTTCATTTGTCCCCAACCATCCAGGATTTAGTATAATAAATTCCCACAAGGTCCAATCCGGTAATCAAACAATTGAACACACACACAATTGGCAACTGAATTTCCCAGTAAGACCTAAATTTATAGGCCATGTTCAATTGCCATGTTTGATTACCGGAGGGTAGATTTGCCGTCCTATATTAGGATTGGATTTTGCCTGCAAGGCTTTGTTTGTTTGCAGCAACAATGAAGTTTGGATTAATGATTATATGAGCAATCTCGGAAACTCAAGGTTCACAAAAAGGAAAGCAACAAATTTGGGAAGGTCCCATCTCTACCACATGCGTGTGCGAAACTGATGTATTGAAAAAATGGGGGAGGTATCTCTTAAAGGAAAATTATGATGTATGTGCACAGATATGACAGAACCTTCACAGGGCGTATCGCTATTTGGGAACGTCCTATCGCTTACTTCATGTTTGAGCATGTTTGTACAATTTCTGAAAACCAATGTCTGTCCCTTGCATGCTTCTTATTGCCGGAGTTTTTGTGGTGGCTATTGGTGGCTCATATAGTTGTTTATATTTCCTGGAATTCTTCAGTTGATATGATTAAGTAACAAACCACTGATTGCTCTGCTATGGTGATTGCTGTTGTCATTATTATTCTTCAATAGCTCGCGGAAGATGCATCATTATTGGTACCACAATCACTAACTACCATTGTACTACTACCCCAGGACGACTTGCCCCTGCCGGCCATCACAGCCCCTGCCGGGTACAATGGCTGCTAGGACATCACTTGGGAGAGTTGCAACATCTAATTGCACGGTGTCAGTGTGCGTATCCCTAGGCAACTCAGTCCAGACATTAGTCGTCCTGGTGGAGCTGCCATGCGCCAGTGGAAAAACAAATTCAACAATGTCTGCAGTAGAGTGCATCAGCGCTCATTTTTCTCCCCGGGACGATCCAACCCAAGGGGAATCTGTTGGAATCTCGTGATGTGTAAACATATTGGTGTACTCAAAAAAGAGTCCGACTTAGTATGCTCTATGTGTTTGGCCAAAAATGTTTACACTGCACTAAGCTATGACATGGCTATTGGAAAATGGTTCATTTCTAGATGATTTACCTATTTAGAAAAGGGTGATGTTCCATAGTTATGTTAATTCACCAGAGTTATTCCCATATGCTCCATGTATTGAATTTTTACCAACATTTGCCCTAGAAATCACCCAAATGTAGGTAAATATAATATACCATACATGGAGCATATGGGATTGGCACCAACTTCGCTATCACCAGCTCAAAAAATCCCATTCAAACTCCATTGTTCTTGCTTGGACCCACCATTTTCAGCTCTAAGATCAGCTCCAAATCAAGGTTTTCGCCACTTTCCCATGGCTCTTCCCATGGTTTTCGCCCCCAGCACCGCAGCGCACCCGTGGTTTTCGCCGTCCGTTGCACCAGGCGTCGAGCCGTCCGCCAGCAGCTGGGGCGCCAACTTGTCCAAGGCAGCCACCGCGGTGACGCCCAAGGGCTGCAGCTCCACCTGGCCCTTCTTGGCCACCGCCTGGCGCTCAGATGTTGATTGGAAAGAAAAATCATGAGGAAAACCATGAGGAAAACCATAGGAAAACCATGAGGAAAACCATTGGAAAACCATAGGAAAACCATAGGTTGATGTTCAATTTGACCCGTTAAATTATAAGGTTGATCCACCATTTTAAAGGATTATAACCATGATACAGCTATGGTCCTGGCCTAAGAATGATGGATGGGATGAGTTATAACTCCTAATTATATGAAGAAATAACTAGTTGGTTGTAACCATAGGAAACCATAGGAAAAACCATGGGAAAACAATGCCTCAACCAAGAAACTGGCCTGCAAGAAATGGCCCTGGACAGATAGAAATGGTATGAAATATATCATTTATATATCTTACAAGTGGTCCTATAATCATGATGATTCCTAAAGCTAGATAGATAGACAGACAGATAGATAGATAGATAGATAGAAAGATAGATAGATAGATAGATAACTAGATAGATAGATAGATAGATAGAAAGATTAGATTAGATTAGATTAGATTAGATTAGATTAGATTAGAATAGATTAGATTAGATTAGATTAGATTAGAATAGATTAGATTAGATTAGATAGATAGATAGATAAGATTAGATTAGATTAGATTAGGTTAGATTAGATTAGATTAGATTTAGATTAGTTTAGATTCGATTAGATTTAGATTAGATTAGGTTAGATTAGATTAGATTAGATAGATAGATAGATCTGGGGGAAAATGGGTCAGTAAAAAACAGGAACATGGGTATGAAAACATGCTAATCATTTAATCTCCATATGCAGTGGATCAGCTTTGAATGTGCAATGTTAGATACTTACAGTGGTAAATAACATATTATTTAGGTGGACTGATCACTGTGGTTAGAGACTTATGAGAGTATTTCATGGTGTAAATCTAGAACCTATCTAGAAAATACCACTGGGGTTATTTCATGATAAACCTACAAATCAGTTTTCCGAGTTATAACTCATCCCATGAACTGTTCGTTGGGTGAGTTAAGGTTCTATGTTATATAGGGGAGTTATGGGGCGATTTTCATGATCCGCAGTGCTGAAAAGTGTGGGATTTGTGTTGGGGGATACTCTACAGTTTTAGCCCTTAACATATGTATATATATATAACTTAGGGTGTCTCTCTAGCACTTTTTTCGGTCTCTTTAGAGGCTCTCGTATGACCTTACTGAGTTTTATAAAACTGGGATTATTAACGTTATAATTGAGAGATAATATCATGATATATATATGTATATATATATAAATAAATACTCTTACTCTTAAGCAAAACTAAGATTATATATGTGTCTTAAACTTTAGCTAGAACTGGGAAGAATTATTTCATGATATACAGTATATATATATAACCTTAACTCGCCCAACAAACAGTTATGAAATGAGTTATAACTCCAAAAACTAGCTGGTTTATCATGAAATAATCCCAGTTAGAACTGTTTTCTTGGGCTATAACTGGCTATAACTGTGATCATTACATGGACAATGGGTGACAATGGGTCAGGACATGTTGGCCAATGTTTGCTAACCTCCATACAGCCTCCTATTTTAGCAATGAAGTACCATCATTTCTGATAATAGCCAGAGAGTATCACCATGTTCACTGCTAATGATTGTTATTGGGGAAACTGATCATTTGTCATAGCAACGGAGGATCATCATCATTTTCCCATTTTAAAGAGGGCCATGGATATCGCCTATTTTCAGACCCAAATGGTGGTGGAAATGGTGAGAACATGCTGGGAGAACATGGATTTGTTTGAAAACCATATGGCTATAAGTATATATAGTATGAAAGATTATGAAGTATGAAATTAGAACCATAGAAGCTAAGAAAATGGTCTTGAATGGGTTTGACACTGGAACCATAGAAGAAACAATGAGACCATAGTTAGGTTGAACATTTGGCAAAATGACAAACTTGACAAAGCCTCTGGTTTGAGACAGACATGGAACTTGAAGCATACGTGGTCAAAACGGAACCCAGTGATCTTGGAACACGGGGCTAAAACAGCAGGAACCAATGCTTTCGAACTAACAGTTGTGAGATATTTTGGGCCTACACAACTTGGATGTTGTATATACATCAGGTTTTACCAGCAAACACAGGGAAGTGCTGCTATCCGAACCATTTATCCATGTGCTGTCAATTTTGATCAACACTCAAACGGTCGGTCCACCAGAATAGGTGATATCCAAATCAACAGTCACCAGCAATAGCTGATGCCCAAATCGGGAAAAAAACGTATGATTTCGAGTGGAAGGAAAGCTCACCATGCATTCATGTATATAATTGTTATTTCAAGTAAACTAGTTTTATGCTGGTGAGTTGTGTGAAGCACAAAGCGGACGGATAGAGGGGCTGCCATCTTGGCTACATGTTGGTTCCGCTTCCAAATTCACAACGCCGTGGCTAAGTGATGCCGATCATACAAAACTATTTCAAGGGGAACAGCTGCAAGTGGATATCCCAAAAGTGACATGTTGATGAAGAACACGATGATAAATCATAGGACTGGGGTTCCATTTTATCATACACATCTGTTAAATTGTCGAGCCCAATTACAAGGTGGCTTATGTCACCATCTATAGTCACTATAGATCTTAATCTACCATAAACAACCGTAAACAACCATAAACAATCTTGTAGACCATGTGTGGAAATCTGTGGAACTCCATTGTTTGGAGTTCTGACGGGGACTAGCTGTGTTAAATAAGCCGTCCAGAGACCTGATCTGTTGTCCATCGGCTGCTCATTTTTTCTCCATCTTGCAATGATCGCAGACCATACTCATTGCACCACTTGAGACATGGGGTTGGTCTGAAAATGTTGGGAACCCCCTAACTCCAATGGTTTAGCATCATCTTCGCCATGAAAATTGCCGTAAATTGCTGTATACCCACCATGTTCACACACATCCATATCTTGCATAGCGTAGATTTCCACTTCTCAGCTTACTCGGAGCCCAAGGTCTCTGCAAAAGATCCAAAAAGCCTGGGTTCCAAGAATCCAACGATGGGCCATCCATAGTGCTGCATGTTCAATGAACCTGGTTTGTAAGTCCTCTAAGTGGGGATATACCATTTATAAATTGGTTATTAACCCTTTACTAAGTGGGAAGAACCTCCAAGTAGAAACTACAGTAGTCAACAAAAACCCATTGCCATACAGTCATGCCCCATACCATCAAGGGGAAATCTGTATGTTAGAGAATCGCCGCCCAAAGTAAGCAAAGTTCAGTTTCGTATGGGATGATACCTCAGTTTTGGGCGCTTCAAAGGCTTATACTATCATTTACATGGTATATTATAGCCAAAAACTATAATAGTATCCCAAAAATGGCATTATTATCCCAAAATGTCCTTGGAAAGGAACATGGTGGCCAACCCCAATCTACCAACTGGGCACTGAGCCACCCAGAAACGACTCCACTGTAGTCACGCAGAAATTGTACAAGGTGGACCCCGAGTTCATTTGCTAAGTTTGTTTTTAAGTTCAAGCTAAGGATGTATGATAGGCATACCTAATATCTATAGCTAATGGATGTTAACTGTAAATAGGGCTTATACACAGAGCTTTACATAGCATTACATAACTGGAATTGCATCGCCTCAAAGTACAATTGCAAAGCCATTATGTCGTAAAACCGATAGTCACACATCCCAAATTGGACCGAAAAGCCGGGTATGTATATATTAAAATAAATAAATATATATATATAGTTGTTATCATCATTTAAGTATATATATATATATAGATTTATTACAATACATATATATATATACATATATATATACATAATTATGTTTAAGAATAAATGCTAATATATATATATATATATTTATATATATATATTGTAAATATATACTGTCATAAAAATACATATATATATATATATACACACATTATACCAACTATCCACAATTGGAGCTTGATTGCTGGGTTTACCACATTACATACACATTACATACACCTAATCAAGCATGTGACCCATCCAATATCACTCGCGAAGAAACTCTTCCACAACGGCAAGCTCATCGCATTCGCTCTTTGACAAAGATTGCCTACAAACGACCAAAACGAAGACCATTCCTACACCAAAACAGCCCTACAAGATGGCGCCCCTCCAGTTATAACTTTATAACGACTGTGAACTATAACATTATAGATATATCAAGTTATTTCAATATGCATGTGTGTATATTGATATATACATACAAGTACATATACAATATTAGATATGTATATGTATATATACAATATTGTATAGATATTATATGCAAATGTGAATTTAACTACTTATATGTATAAATATATTTACATATATAACTATGTAAAATTATGTACATATAATTATACATATAATTATATATATGTATATCATATCTACCATAAACCTTGGTGGTTGTAGTTGTTGTCAACCAACTTGGCTAACGAACTGGAGCACCACCTTATAGAGTTTTCCTTATAGCACTGAATTCTACCTGCAGGAGCAATGCTTTACAGTCATGGCCCAAAATACACAATAACAAAGCCGGCTAGAACCCTATAACCAATTTTTGGCTCATGATAACATATGAAAACACCGTTGTGAATTAATTAGAACCACCAAAACAAAGAACCGAAGCCCGAAGCCAAAGGAAAAGGTCTTGCAATAGCAAATCCGAGTTGCAACTTGACAATGGCAGCGGACATCAACTTATCCAAGTCTTTGAGCTGCGGTGAGGTTTCAAGAGAATAGCCTTCCACGATCCGTTTAACGTGTTCCCCAGCGGTTGGTACATCTTCTGGTACCATTTGTGGATTCATCCAATGCGACTGCACAAAGTGAAGCAGGAACACACCTCTGCTGTAAAGGCCAATGAATGGGTGAAGAAATTGACACCTGATCCCATAAATCCATACAGTTATGGCATGTTATGGCCATGGCTATTAGTTTTAAGTGATTGTTTCTATGGGATTATATATTCCATAAATGGGGTTAGTTCAGTACGGGTACTTAAAGCTGATAAAGGGCCAAAACTGTATAAATATTCTAAATCCCATTGCTTGTTGTTTTTTAATCCAGAATTGGTTTGGGGAAGCAACAAACCTGCAAAATCCCAATTGTGGTTATGGTTTTTCTTCTGGGAAACAACTCGAGATATCAGCGGGGTCCCAGGGATCCAAAAAGTGCAGGGCCTAACATCAAACAATGCAGCTTTAGAAGCTGGAAGGGAAGGACGTATTGTAATAATGGGCAACTACCCTGGGTGATTTATAGGTGATTTATTGGTGATTTGTAATTGGATAACGGTGTAACGGGCTTAATCATGGGATATGACAACAATAAGATGGGATAATAGTGATGTGATAACAACCTGTTATATGCCTATATATATATATATACACATGGGTACATCATAGTCTAGTAATAATATTAAACTAACGTGAACCTTGCGGCCATTTGGGGATGATTCTCCTCACTAACAATGATTCCAGTAAGTTCACAGTGAGGTCCTGGTAATTTACCCAGAACTATGTCTTCAAGAAGACATTCAGGTATCAAACTTGGAAGAACTCAACATATGAATCCTGAAACTGCCACACAGGCACCCACAAGTTAAGGCTGCTACACTGTGGTGCCCCCTAGTTATAAATTGGTTTATACTGTAAGCCCCATTAACTATCGATATATCTACCATAAACCATAGCTATTGAAGTTACTATTGGCACCAACTTAGCTAACTATGGGGACCCACATTGTAGAGTATGGTGGATATTGCCAATTTTAGTGGGACGCGATTCAGCTGATCTATTGCCAAAGATTGCCATCCAAAACTGCGAGAAGGTACCAAGTAATGCCCCCCAGCTATCAGTACATAAACCCCATCAACTATTTATTTATATATATATATTATTAAATAAATATTGAAAACACACACATATATTATATATTATCGGTATTATTTATCAATATTATTTATGTAATATATATATATAATGATTTAAATATGTCAAAATATGTGTGTTTATTTTTTGAATGTAATATATATATATATATATATATATACTAGAAAATGTAAAATAAACATATAAATATGTAATATAAATATATATATGCAATATATATATACACAAATGTATATTGATATATTCAGATATTTTCATTTACATATTTATTTATCAACAAATGTATATTGAGATATCCAGGTATTCATATATATATATATATCAACAATGTATATTGAGATATCCAGGTATTTATATATATATACATCAACAAATGTATATTTAAATATTCAGGTATTCATATATATATATATACATGATATTGTATATATCAGATATTTCACATATTCAATACAAACATATTTACAAATATCTACATATATCTATATATATATACACTCTCTCTCTCTCTATATATATATAGAGTGGTGTAGTGTGTTAGATCAGCAAAAGCCCACCAGCCTGGTGAAATAAGCGAAGCCACAGGGCCGCCAAATGACAGGTGTCTTGAAGAGTCATCTCCGATTGCCAATCAGGAGCTGCTGCCATGCACAAAAGGACCAAATGGAAGCTGGACAGGGGAGAAACCATCCTTGCTGGTTTCTTGGTCACTTAATTCATGGTGGGATAAAATGCTAAGCATACCTGTTCCATGTTAATTCCCAAAACCTTTCGAAATAAAGGTGTATAGGATGCAATCCGTCCAGTATCTGTCCAGTCTGTGACTTGCACCGCAGTGGAGGAAGATGAGAGTTCCACATCTTCAGCAATTTCAATCCTGTGAATGGTTCACTGTTGCAAGCAGAAGGGTGGGTGAATCCCCTGGCCCTAGAATCATCCTGAAGGGCAACGATGGTTAGTAATTAACATATAACATGAGACATGTATGATATATATATATATATTAATATAGAATATAAATTGTATGCTGACCCGCCCTAGCCAAATAAAGATAACTTTGTTGTGACATGAAGTTGCGAAATCCGAGATTTCAGGGTTCCATCTTGGATTTCAGCAACCGCAGAAAATCAAGACCAAAAGAAAAAAGGATCAAAAAGGTTGCGCACTGTCTCGAAGACAAGATTCCAAAGAACAACTTTGTCTTAGACTTCCACCAATCTTCCATGATGGGTTTGATGAAACTGCTAAGCATTGGTTTCCACACGTTTTTCTTCGGGTCATATTGGTATCCTGGATGTGTTGAATCTTTGGCCGAAAAACAATCACCAAGACATATACTTCCTATATTCAGTCTGGGAGTAGGAGAAATCAACAGTCGAGACCGCAAAACACTTCAGATCGATCAAGCAAACCAACATCTGCCAGATATCAGCAGAAACAGATTCCACAGTTTGGCCCAAGCCCAAATGGTAACTTCAAAGTTCCAAGGCAATCATTGCACTGTACAAATGATCGACTCAGACTAAAAACGTAATTTCTGGCCAAACCTTGCCTGCTTACGAAGGGGTGATTGGAATATTGCAAGTCAGTCACTCTTTGGATGTCATTAGCATCGTCTCACGAATACCCAGCAAACATGTTTTAGCTAGCGCGTGGAAAACCGCGCGTGTAGTCGTGCCACTTTTTGAATATGGGGTTTGGGTGGGGCGGGGCAATAACGTTCATGTTACTTGCAATCTCAAGTGATGCTACGTTAGGGCTGCGTCATAGATTGGGGTTTGGGTGGGGTGGGGTGGGAGTGGGGCCATGCCGGTCATGTTACTTGCAATAACGTTCATTATACATCATTATACCAACGCCCCAAAAATGAAAACTCCGGAGGAAAATTCCAAATTTATGATCTGGGAGTGGCAGCAGCTTCCAAATCTGGAAAGCCTCCTCCTGAGAGCGCGCTGCGTGTTCGTGCCACTGGTGCTTTGAAACGTGTGCTCACGACGCAAAAATGGTCGCAAAAGCATCTTGGTGACAGATGGTGCCCCATGTTGCCCAAAACCCACCTGTGAAAATAATTTGGGCCATGAAGCTTGCAATCATAGTAAGGGAATCTTTGCATCAAGAAGAAGAAAGCATGGGGTACATTACTTTGCACACTGGTGGTATCGATGGAATGCGGAAAAATCCAAAGGTGCAGTGTCAAGTTCTTGGAGCACACGCAAAAATGGAACTGTAAATCCTCAGTTGCTTCAAGGAATTGGAATTTGGCAGTGGTGATGGCACCATGGAAACTCAAAAGGACTAATTACATGAGTCTCACCGATCCCGCCAAGCGGCTATGGCAGAAGTAAAAAAAAGCAACCATCATCCCAAGGCCACCAAACCCTGTAAATACCATGAGATCACTTCAACATTGCTCGATTTTCCCTGGGAAAATGTATAGAAATATGACTCACAAAATGAGCACGGTGCCACAGTGCCCTACTTTTTTTTCAAAACGCGCTCAACCGCTAGCGAGGTTTCCCACCCGCCGGGATTTTGTTAGCTGGTCAATATTCCCACTGAAACAATCCCCGTGTTAAACATGTTAAACACCCTAAATCGTCCCAAAGATGTGGCAAAATCTCTACAATGTGGGGCCCCCTAGTTACAAATTGGTTTATAAACCCCATTAACTATAGACATATCTACAATAAACCACAGTTATTGAAGTTATTGGCACCAGATTAGCGTTCACGAACTGGGGCACCACATTGTAGTAAACCAACTTTTCGGGTGTTTTTTAAGGGATGGGATTTCCAAGGTCGACTTTCCATGGTCCAAAAAAACAGAACAAATCACTGGGCAATTGAAGCTGTCGAAGGAGTCCACTGGACCACCTCGTGGCCACAACATCCCATTCGGTACCCTCTGGAAATCCCGAAATCTGCACCCCGTAGTCGAACTTCGTCAAACCTGAGCCACAATCTGCAGCTATAGCCCAACTAACAGATATAAAAGGGATGAGTTATAAGTCCTACAACTAAGGTTATATATACCATGAAATAATCTCATTTATAATATTTGTAGCTGTTAAGGGCTAAAATTGTGGTAAATTTCAAATGGCGACGAATGAAACTGACCAACCAATGAAAGACCCCCTTAACCAACCGTTGACCTGGAACGGGATGATCTATCTATCCGGCAGCTTGAGTAAAGGACAGCTGAATCTCCTCCAACTTGGTTCTAAGATAACAGCAACCACCCTGACCCTAACTTTTCCGTTAAAAGGGTCAAGATGCCGAGCAAACAATCAGTTCTTGTGGGCGCAATGAGGATCTAAGTCTGGAATGGTGTAGCTGTAACAAATGGTCAAACTTGTCCTTAAGACTCAGCCTCCTCATGCTTCTTTTGAACATTGTGATGGTATTATTGATGTTTTCAACTGGTGTCACTTGCTTCGCAAAAACGTGCCTGGACATATGGTCGTGTTCAGTTCAACATAACCTTGGGCCCTGGCAAGCCTTCAAAGGAGTTGATAACGCTTAATAAATATAAATTATATAATATGAACTAAAAAGAGTCTGCGGTGGTTGAATGCAGTCAACATGGTCTCCTTCTTGAAGGGATTAACCCAGGGTTTTGTCGGAACATGTCAGAACTTCCAGCCGAGAAACGCGCTGCAGCCAGCTCTTGATAGTCTTTGCTCCTTCCCCTATGCTTTGAACGTTCCTGCACATCCAACTGGGCTGCTGTCATGGCTGCAAAGAGCAGGTTGGCAATCTGCGCATCATCGGCCACGTCTCGAAACACCACCTGGCCTGGGGATTCATGCAACAACATGGTGGTCTACCCGATCACCAAAAACATAGGATTCTAGCAAGAATATAGGACGTTAATGGATTTCAACAAGACAATACTAACAACCATGGTGTGATAAATGAAGGACATAGCCAACAGCAGCGGAAAAAAAATGGCAAACATAAGTGTCGTCATGGGTTCTTACTGCATGAACAACCACAGATTTTCAATTAGGCTGGGTAAAAAACATGGGTTGACGTATGCCATCACCCTTGGACACACCTCAATGTCATGATCGGAGCCATCCACGTCCAATTTGTACAGAGTGCTCCCAGCTTCTTTGACATGCTTAAACTTCTCTCTGGGTAAATGATCTTTCAACAAAAGCCGCAGGTTGTGCATCGCAACCAGCTTCCGAAAGGGAGCATTTGGAACGATCATGGCGCGTGCAAATAGGGTTGCATGACTCCCATCCAGCAAATCCTTCTGGCAAACCGCCTCGTTGATGGCGGATTCAACCCGCATTAAAAAAGGAATCATCCCAAAGGGATGAAGGAGTTAATCCCTCCGAAAAAGTTCTGGTGATATCATCCCAAAGAAGACATTCAGAAGGGTTTGAACATGATTGAACTGTGACATATCGTTGAAATATGTTGAATCCAAGAAGCTTTTATCGCCTCAACTGCCATTGAGACACCCAAGGGGCCTTTTGGAAACGCAACTTCGCATGGGGGATCGCATGCACGAAGCAGCTTGCATGAGCCACGAGGCTCAAATTCAACCTGGTAGGATGCAGTATCCACCTGTTGTCCCCGCAGCATCCGCGGCTGTTGTCTAAAGGTCTTCAACTTTTTCACGGTGGGGTATGCTGTTGCCATGGCAGTCATGATCAAAAAAACCAGGACCAAGGTGCTCATTCTACATGGCGCCTCTGATCCAAATGCTGTCATGTGGCCCTAGGAATTGAACTTTGAACAACTGCAAGGTGAGCCTCTTGAGATAAGTAGGTTGATTTATATCATATACAATTTTAAACATGGGATTTTTGGCGGATATAGTTCATAAACTGGAAGACTATCAATTCGGGATTGACATTCTCAGGGTCCATCGTGGCTACTCTGCAAAGGTGCACATAATAGCTGTTTGGTCTATCGCCCCGTCAATGATAAAAACAAACTAAGTATGCACCAGTCGATTTAACCCCCATTTCTGATGGTCAAACTCCAGACTGTGTATTCTTCACCGATTACCCATTCAAAGGCCTACCCTATTTTGATCCACCTTACTTGGAGGATCATCCCACTTAGCAAGTGGTTTTCAGAACGCGCGTGTTAGCAAGTCCCCAATTTGTGGGATTATCCTGTATATATTATATCATATCATATCATATTATATATGGAGGTTTCCTCAAAGGGCGGTACCCCCAAATCATCCATTTTTGACATATTTTATAGGAGTTTCCATCAACCATCCAGACCCGGATTCCACGGTTCCACGCCTTGGCGTCGGCCCCAAGCACGACGCCATCGAGCACCTCTTTCCGATTGTTCCACTCTGCGAAGCCTCGGAACGTTCGAAGCCGTCGTCTTGGTGCTTCAGTTGTAGCCCAACTAACAGTTCTAACTGGGATTATTTCATGATATATATAACCAATTATAGTTATAGGAGTTATTTCATCCTATTTATAACTGTTTGTTGGGCCATAACTGTTGGGACAGTGGCAACTTGAGCTTTAGCATTTCATTGGTTTCGTGGGAACATCGAAACCGGAAAGCCTATAATTATAGTGGTTGGGAAAAAAAAACCATGGCGTCCTGTAGATTTCCCTTGAAATCCATTGAAAGAATGATCTGGATAATCTTGTAATAGAATGTTATAGGTTATGAATGCAGAGTTGGGTACTTAAGGAATGTTAATCACCACCAAATAAACAGGGATATATGCGGATATAACATGATATAACTAGCTTCATGGCATTGCGCATTTGTTTTCCAACATTGGGAAACATACCCAATACATTCGACCATCCAAACATGGATACACCAAGTGTGACTATAGAATTTCTGGTTGGTGGTTGACCTACCCCTCTGAAAAAATATGACTTCGTCAGTTGGGGTTACTATTCCCAATATATGAAAAATAACAAATGTTCCAAACCATCACCCATATTTATATGATTAGCTGGGTCATATTCTATGCAAAATCGAAGACCACACGTGTTTTCTTGTTGCAGCCAATATTCAAGTAGTAGGGGATCCGTTTTCCATATCTAATGCAAACAATGTTATAATCCCGATAAACATAGAAAAACACAACAACAAAAACAAAAACAACAACAACAACAACAACAACAACAACAACAACAACAACACAACAACAACAACAACAACAACAACAACAGCAACAACAACAACAACAACAGCAACAACAACAACGACAACGACAACAACAACAACAACAGCAACAACAACAACAACTGATAAAGATCCACACAAGCATCCATAGGCATTGATAAACATCCTTTAAACACATCTAACACGAAATCAATAACAACCAATGAGGATGAAGAAGAAATCAAACAATTTACAAACAAGTCCAAGAAACACCATGAATTATAAACACAAATCAGACACAATACATACGACAATTCATACTGTATGGGCTTGTCTGAAAACAGCGGACATCCCATTTCGAATCGGCTAGTTTCATGGAACACTGGTAATAAATTAATAAACCATGGGATTTGAGATATTTGAGGGATTCCTGCAACGGCTCCGGTGATCTATGCTTGAAGGTCAGGGAAAGCTGTAATTTTGCTTCGATACCCTCTGATAATTTAAGAGTTTGCAACGGAAAATCGCTAGATTTAATTCATAAGTCATCTACAGGTGGCAATTCTCCATAGCAAACTCTCAAACTTTCAGAGAGTAATTCCAGTTAACATCCCCATTCTCTTGGTGAAGTTCTTATTCATTCATTTCATCACTATCAACTTGTGTATTACCACAAAATCGACACAAAATTCCAAAGCCGTCCCCATGATAATCTTGCTGAAATCATCATTTTCCTATGGGTTTTCCTATGGTTTTCCTATACGGATTTTCTATGGTTTTCCCGGCCGCCTGGTCCCAGCCGCCTTCCGCTTGGTACTCGCCCTCGGGCGACACGTGCGCCACCGCGCCAAAGGCCGTGCCCAGCTTGGCGCCGGCGCGGGCACGGGCGTCGAGGCCGTCGCGGTTCAGGCGGAAGGTGTACCTGGGAGCCAGGGCCGGAGGGCTTGGGATAAGTTTTGTAGGTGGTGCCCTCCCAGTGATGTTGGTTCGTTTATAAACCCCATTAATTAACTAGTTCGACATATCGACCGTAGTCAGCATAGTTATTGAAGTTATGAAAAGCAAACTTAGCAAACGAACTGGGGCACCACATTGTATGATGGTTTTTTAATATGGAAATCTAAGGTTTTATGTGGGGTTTTATGGGATGATAGTGGCATATGAATGAGGTAATAATACGATCATCCCACTCAGTAACTGGTCACAAGGGGAGTTATAAGCCATGTATAAGTGGGATACATCCATTTGAGGGACTAACTATAATCTATGGTTATAACCATTAAACCAACTATAAACTATGATTTTAACCATTAAACCAACTATAAATTATGGTTATAACAATTAATCAAACTATAGTTAACCATTGTTTTCCTATATAACTATGTTTTTTCACCAACCATCTGGGACGCCCCATCATGCGGATCATCCCTCTTAGCTAAACATATGATCCCATTATAAACAGGGGACTTTCATAAACAGGGTAGCTAATAGAGTCCCCACTTCATAAATATCCACTTGGAGTGATAAAGTCCCTTCTCAGTTATGATCCTCCAAGTGGAGATATATGTGGGGTATAACTGAGATGATTTGCTGCGGGAAATGATCACATTCGTTAGCATTGGGGCACGAGAGAGAATTCTGGATTTGGCACAGATTTCAGAATAACTTTAAACTATGCACGCATGGATACATTACCAAAATATGTTCCTCTATATCTGCACCTCAGGAATATATACGATCTTGGCCGTCTCTGGGGCCCACGCCCCAGTAGTTTCAACAACCAGAGGCGCGAAGTGAATGCCTTGCGCTGTGCAAGCGGCTGTTCCCAGTCCTGGCGCTTGACGTCACTGTAGGCGATGGCCGCTGCTGCCCTAACCCCCATGCTGCAGGGCATCCAACCGCTGTGTAGCAACCTGTTGAGGAGTAGGGCCTACCAGGGATGACCCAGCAACTGACTTCACATTGTGGCTCATCTCCATCATAATGCCACCCATAGTGTCAGTGTGTTCTCCAATCTTCTGGCTCTGAAGCATGAGCATGTTGGCTGTGGTATCTGTAGCCTGTAATGCTGTGGCTCCCAGCTTCTTCTGGTTTTCATTCATAGTCACCAGATTTGTGTTCAAAGAATCAATTCTGCTCCTGAGATCAGCAAAACATGCTTCCTGATCGGACAATCATCTATCTGGTTGGTGGTTTTAACCATCTTGAAAAATATGAGTTCGTCAATGGGAAGGATGACATCCCATATGCATATATGAAATAAAATAAAGGCCATGTTTGAACCACCAACCAAATACTTATATACATACCGATTCATTTTAACTTGTGGGTCTAGTTGGGAAATCATCCATGGTCTAACAGTTCATTACTGTTTCCCTACTTAGTGATCGAAATAACCCATGGTTTCTGATAATCCAAAAATGCTTAGACCATGGTCTAATAATACCATCTATAGTTTCTAACAGTCCATGGTCGAGTAATCCACGGACATGAATAATCTTGGATTTGCTTAAGATAGCCAAAATACAAATCCGTCCATATAGATTACCCAAGTAGTGGATTTCCCGTTGGGTAAAAAACCTTCAGCGAACCCAGGGAAATCGGCTCCTTCGTATAATCAGTGTGTAAACCATGATTTTTTATCAGTTATAAAAAATATATATATATTTCTTACATTTTATTACCGTATTTTGATGGTGAAAACCTCAATTCAATGCTGTTATATTGCCATACAGCTGGAGTATTGTACAAGAATTCACTGTATAAGAATTTGAGGGGATCGGTTCCAAGGTGGGCTATATATTTTCAGCTAGACCAAACACATAGTACGTTGAGAATTTGAGGGACCCTGGAATAGGATTGCCAAATTCTTAAATTACTGCTTATACGTGAGGTTTAAAATTCCCCTTTTCGCGTTTCAATGTGTTTAAGGCGTGACCCCTTATATGGTCTTACAGTATGGGATGAAACCGGGCTTTGCAGAAAAACGATGTTTCAAGCTCCGAAAAGTTGTTTTTTCGCACATGCTTGGACTGCGTCCAATCCACACAAAATCAATATGTGGGTAGACTTGGGGACCTGAAACATTGTTCACCTTATGAAACTCAGACAAGCCCGGCTTTGAAAAAAAACAACTTTTCAGGCTCTAAAAAAATGTTGTTTACACACTAACCTTATGAAACTCAGACAAGCCCGGCTTTGCAAAAAAACAACTTTTCAGGCTCTATTTTTTTTTTCGCATGCCTCTTGTCAAATCTGCCAACTCCACCTCGTTACCTCGTTTAAGCTCGCTCCAAACTATGCAGATGCCTGCGTTACAAAACTAAGAATGCCCTAAGAATTTGCGGGACCCTCGGCCTGTTGTGGTGTAAATTTGCCTGCATTTAAAAATAAGAATTTGAGGGACCCTGGGCCTCAAGCTTTCGGATTCTTAACCAGAGCTCGGGCTGTATGTTATCATATTTGATGGTTCAAATCTTAATTGAATGACTATAATCCATACACCCCCAAGCTCAAAGGGGGCTTGACCCCAACTCCCAACCTTAGCGCTGCCCAGGTGCTGTGGATCCGTCGAAAGGATCTTTCCACCTTTTTTGGGCTGGGAAAGGGCATCTGAACAAGGTTTAAAACACCATCTCGTGGGGATATAACCAGTCAAAAGAGTGATTTTATTGGATTTACCCTCCAATAATCAAGAGTGGCAATGGAACATACCGAACATACCCTTTTTTTTTCCGATGATGTTACCATTAAAAGCCGCCATTGGGATTGTGGATTTACCATGTTTGACTACTGGAGGGTAACCCATCATTTTATGTGGGGACAACCGTAACCGTCGTAAACAAGCAAAATGACGATTTTATGAGATTTTATGGGTATATGATGGGGGTATATGGGATGCAATCGATTGAATCAACAGCTGAGCAACGAAAACCATAGCCTGTTTTCCCATCAAATACTGGTTGATCAATAGGCATCCCTATCATACAAAATCATCCTGAATCAGGAAACAAATGACAATCTTTATTTTGGGTACAGGATGATGCCCCCCCAGCTATAAATTGGTTTATCACCCCATTTAAATATGACAAAAATATCATACACTCTTGTTCGTTATTTGCACCAATTTAGCGATTCCGAACTGGGGCCACATCCTGTACCCAATTTTCAGACAAACCACTTGGATGGTGATCCCGGTGACCATTCAGACTTCCTCCAGAAGCTTCCCTACGGTGGATATGCTGCCCGAGATAACCAGCCATCCATTTTCCTATCAGGAGATTCCCTGCAAATTGCTCAATTTCTGATTACCAAAACAACATATATGTATATGTATATATATATATATAGATATAGATATGCTTATTTTTTCTCATATGACTCATATGTACAATGTGGTGCCCCAGTTCGTTAGCTAAGCTGGTTTACAACTTCAATAACTGTGGTTTATTGTAGATTATCTATAGTTAATGGGGTTTATAAACCAATTGATAACTAGGGGGCCCCACATTGTATATATATATATATACACATAGTACATACCTACTCTCTCTCTCTCTCTATATATATATATACCCTTATTTATGCCAACAAACATGCCAAAGGACCCCTGTTTGCACCTTGTTTGCTGCTCCAGCCGGTCAAGCGAACCCTCAAGAGGCCTTCCCAATCCATGGACACCGTGCCATTGGGATCCTGGAGCTTACGGGGTGACTGACTGACTTAGCAGTGGTATAACTCGGGCCATGACTGTAACTATTTGTTTGCCATAATTTGCCATAGATGGGTTAGATTAGATTATATATATACATAATTATATATATATATATATGTATATGAGATAGATATTTGAAATATTTGTAACTAACTATGAAACATTGTTTTTACAATGGGATTACAATTGGATTTCTTCCATCTACCAAATGGTGCAGGATTTCGCAACCATCCACAAGATGTCCAAAATATGTCCAAAATATGTCGAAGGATCAACCAACAAGAAACAAAGCCCAATATCAATTGATATTTCCCTGTGGGTGTATTTGATATTAGGGGACTAGGGGATTAAGGTGGCTTATGATGCTTATGTTGTGGCTCATCAGTTGAATATCAGTTTAACATGGAACATCATGGAACCCTTCTATTTGCGGTCCATGATCAAATAGGGCTTTTTTGGGGTTCCATGATCAGCATCCCAAGCAAGAATGTGAGCATGGGTCAACACGTGGCTTAAAAAACACATTGGAAGCACACAGGATGGGGCCCCCAAGATAGCTAAGTTGGCTTATGAGTAGCTGAATTCTATGGTTTATGGTAGATATGTAACTATGGTTAATGGGGCTTATTTCATGGTTCATAAACCAACAAACATCACTGGTTTTCCCAGTCCTGTAGAAATCAAAGGTTTTTCCCTGCCGTGATGGACCTCGAGGATGAAGTCCAAAGAACAGGCCAACTGGTGATCAAGATCGGGTAGAAAGCCAAGACGATGAAGAGAATGATGAATCGCCAGCGCAGAAACTGAAGATGAATTGAAAGAATCTACCAGTAGTAAACAGGTCACTTAATTGAGACCAAGATATGGAAACGCAACAGCGATTTGGAGAATTGAGTTTTGAGCCGCAGGGGGCTAGAATTAAGAACAAGCTTGCAACCATAATGGTACCAGAACGGAGCCAAGCTTCAGACTCGTTGATTGCAATCGCAATTGAAGGCATAAGGCAAAATAAAAGTAACTCCCACAAAGATAGAAATAACATGAAATAAATATCATCGCTATAACATCCTGGAAACACTGTTTTATCTTTTTGACGGTTGCTATATTGGGATTCAGAAACATAATCTTAACATGAACTCATTATTTTCCAAAGATAGGTTTGGGGGACCCAATGGTGGCATAGAACGATTCACAAGCCTTCATGTGGATTGGTTTTAGCAAATGATTCTTTGCTGCAGATTTCCCTAATACTCCACCCTGGTGGTTTCTGCCACCCATCTGTCATTGGAGACCATTTTCCCAAAAATGCTTCAACAACATGAAGCACATATCTCAAAGCACAAACTGAACATTGGTCTAGACATCCCATTACATAATTGTAGTAATCAAATAGCTTGGGATCCATATTTGTTTTAACCATCCCATAGTGGTTCAGAACGTTGGGTATGCCAGCGAGCTAATGAAGATATCAAATTCTAGTTGACTTCAAAAAACAATTTTGAATGAGTTGTGAATCTCAAGATACCCACAATTTTTGGTCAACATATGTAATAATGGAGATACCCACAAATTTTGGTTAACATATTAGTAATAACGGTTGAATATTAAATCATATCAAATCCCATTCACCCTCTGGTAAACGTTTACATAACTATGGAACATCACCACCTTCAGTAGATAAATCAACGATTTCTATGGGCCATGTTTTTGCTAGCGAACTCTGAGTTCACCGCAGGGTAAGTCCGAAATTCCCATGGAAATCACCCTGAAATCCCATGAAATACCCTCTGGCAATTTAACATAGCTATTGAAAATTGCCATTTCGTTCGTTGAATTACCCCAATAAAAATGGTGTGTGTTTTTTTTCCATAGTTCTGTTTACCAGAGGGTACCATTAAATCATATTAAATCCAATAAACTCACCATGAAATCCCGTGAAAAAGCACCATGAAATCCACCATGTTTGTTGGTGAAAAATCCCGAGAAAACCCCATGGAGACTTGCCTTGGACTCGGCTTGAAAGACGTTGAACTTGGCATTGACATCTCCCGCAGGAGGGGCATACCTTGGGCAGAAACGTGTAGAGGAAACGTTCAAAAGTTCAGGTTTGAATATCTATATGTTTACTGTATAATGCACTTGGTAAGGAAATCTTTACTATAAAAATCGCATGAATATATTTCTGTATGTATAGAATGAACAAACTTACCCGATCATCTGGTAATTCAACATAGCTATGAATATTTATTTTTAGTAGTGAATTCAATTCTACATAGGCAATTTCCCATAGCTGTGTCCTAAGATGGGAAATGATGTATGACAAGGTCAATTCTAAAAAAAGTTATGATAGCATGATATAGTATGATGTAGCATGCATATGTACACACACATATATATTGTACGTATACGTATGCAACCGTATGTATACAATACAAGGACAGATCGGCCAAGGAACATTCCGTCGCGTTGGATATCAAAGGTGCAGGTGTAAGCAACCAAATATGGTCGCCGGGGAAATGTGGGAACTTGACATGTTTTCCACTCCAATTTCAATTTGCGCATGTTTCTTTAAAAAGGATTCTCACCATTATAAACTGCAGCTAAGACGTTTTGGAGGGCCTGTGCATTGTTTGATGATGTTTAATCTAATTCAATGTTTGTTCCGTCGATAAAACACATGTTGTTCCAGGCTATCATCCAGATGGTGGATCAACTAGGTTCTCTGAAAGAGCACATCTAAGAAACCATGGCTTTCTCATCAAATTTCCCCAAAACAATGACATTTCTTATGGCTTTCATCCCCATTTTCCCCATTTTTTTCTCATTCTGGATTGGTTTTGGACAGGGAAAATTGGAACCGGAAAGCCCGCCCAAAACCAATCTGGGACCATCTCTGCTTTCCGGTGACCTCCGGTCTTCAGATTTTCCCAAAACCAATCCATGGATTTTCCCAACCACGCTGGGAGATCTTCAGGATCCGGCCCATATGGAGCTACGTCGCTACTACGTACCATATATTTGGCCAGGCCATGGTATGGGGGTATGGGGCTGAAATTTAGCCCTGAAACATATAGGGCCTTATATATGGTAGGTACCTCCAATAAATCGGGTCCCGTTGCATGGCCATTGATTTGTCAAGCGACGTCAGTCCTAGTCCTTGGCGAATCCAGGGCTTCCAGCCCTCGCCGCGACCTGCCGACCGTGCGAGAAAAAACAGCCAAAAAGTGAAAGTCTCAAAATATGTTCAAGCATCATATGATCCATTTTCATGAAATAGTGAAAAACAAGCATGTTTAAGATAATATTCAAACATGTTATTCAACATGTTAACATTGTAGACTATCTATAGTATGACCAAGGGCAGTCCCAGTTAGATGCGCGGTCATTTTCCTGACCACTTGTTGAGTGGACAGTTCTCAAGGACAATATCTGGCCTAACTATCATAATAAAAAAACCTGCAAAAAAAACGCTAATGATATCGATTTTTTTTCACCATTTACCAGCGCAAAAAAAAACCATTGATATCCCTCTACAATTGATGGCCATCAAAAAAGACCATTTGTTGATCCTATTAAAAAATCGATGTCTATCCTGATCATCCCGTCGCTTCCCATGTTTACTCCCCCCAAATTAACATACGGACCCTGCCAAACAGAGACTTAGAAGATTACTTTCCACTAAAAATCCATGATTTTAAGAGTCTATGTGAAAATTTACTGGAGGGTGAAACCCAATAATTTGTCCTTTGTATTGAAACTGCTGCTTATGTCCCTAATGGCTTCAGGGATACAATGTCGTCTTGTAGTGATAAGTTGCTCTATACTCTCCATTAACTACTTCGATATTTTTACCATAGACTTGTCCTTTCACCTAATGAAATTAGTTAGTTCACAACAAATCAAAAATCAGGATTCCATACATCACCTACAAATATCTACATATATAAAGTGAACAGAATAAATTCCAATAATCCAGTTGATATATAGAATCCCATTGATCATATAGAATCCCATTGATAATATCAGTTGATCATATAGACAATCATTATCAAACTACATGCTCAATGGGATTCTATATGATCAATTCTATCAAACTACCCTCTGGTAAATTAACATAACTATGGAACATCACTATTTTTAATGGGCAAATCAACCTTTTCTATGGCCAAATCAACCTTTTCTATGGCCATTTGCAATACAGTAGCTATGATCAATGGGATTCTATGTGTCAAACTATATCTATAAACATGTTGATTTATATGATCAATAAACATGTTTATGAACCTGTATCATACTATTCCATATATGATCAATGGGATTCTATCAAACTACCCTCTGGTAATTTCTTACAGTTCGCTATTGAACATGGCCCATTTTGAAATCGTTGATTTACCGAACTTTAAAATGGTGGATCTTTCCATATAAATCACCATTTTTCCATGGTTTTCCCATGGTTTTCCCATGGTTTTCCCATGGTTTTCCCATTCAAAATGGTGATTTCCATCCCATTGCGAAATCCCCGATGGAACGATCGCCTTTGGCATCCAAGGCATAGGACCAGAAGAGGCCGCGCTTCAAACGCCTGGTGTTTAACCATGACGGCCCATCCCTAGCATCCCCATGGCTTAAGATATGGTACGACATTGTACCATAATTAAAAAAAACAAAAACAGTGGTTTAACTACTGGTGGTAGAAGCAAAGTTTCTTCTGGTCATCTTATATAAAAAACACATTAATTATCTACTGTGGTGCCCCATAGTTACCTAAGTTGGTGCCAATAACTTTAAGAACTATGGTTTATTGTAAAAATAACTATAGTTAATGGGGTTTATAAACAAATTTATGACTGGGGGGTATCACCTTGTAGAAGCAAGGTTTTACAGGTCATATTATACAAACACACACACACATCATTAACTATATCCAAAGATGCAATATATCACATACCATACAATGGGGATATAACATGGTAAAACAATGGTTTCTAGTGGATATATCTAGGAGGTACCGGCAAATCATCCAAATTAGACCATGACATGACGTATTGAAACCCGTTGTGACTTGGGGATCGCCCATTCTAAGAAACCCGCATGTCCAGTATATCAGATATTGTAAGAAAGCCAAGCAATAAGTATGTGCGTGTGAAAATGTGTATATATATACATAAAACACATCCCATGTGTATAATAGATTTAAAGGAATCCATTTAGTTCAATGATTTTGCTATAAACCTCCATTTATAGTACCATGGGACCATGGTTATAATGACATGATAGGGCTTGTATCCCAACTCAACGTTGTGAAACTCCTAAAATCGTCAGCATAGAACTGATATTTCCCTCGGATTTCCACGGCACGTCACGCCTCTCCACGCCAAGGGAGGCGTCATAGACCACGTCCTCCAGACCTTTCCCCGTCACACTCAGCTGCTTTGGCGCGCGGCCGGGGCCTGACATTTCACCCACAAAACATGGTGGATTTTTTTCGGGAATTGACCTTCAAAAAATTGTATTTAACCATCAAGAATTGCTGGATTTATAAGATTTAGACATATAACTCAGATTGTATTTAACCATGAAACATGGTCTGTTTATCCATGAAACGAAATGGGATAACCAAGAATTTGAACATTTGGGAGTGACTTTATTGGGATTGAATCATCAAACATGTTTTTCTATAGGTTATTTATATGATGGATTTAACCATTGACCATTAAAACCAGGGGATATCACCAAGAAAAACATGTATCTATAGATGATTTTTCAGATACTGTAGCTAAATTGGTCCGTATGTGGTACTTGGGCTTGGGCGTGCGTTATAAACTTTGTTTAATGGTTTTTAAATATTATATAACCATATATAACCCCTATACTGCCTATTATTGGGTGGAACATCCCACGAATCGAAACTGGCTGGGATAAGCCAGGAATCGGGGGCTTACGATCACCAGGGTTATAAACGACATATAAAATATCTATGTACCCTCCAGTAAACCAAACAAGATATAGAATGATACAGAAAATCAACTATTTTTGTCCTACCCTTTTCCTGCCAATTCAGAGGATGATACCGCAGAAAACATGTGGATCTAATCCCAACATGTCAGAGTTCAAAGGACACACAAGGTGGTTAAGACTAGAACATGACGAACATTTGCACATCCCCAGATTGGGATGTGCTTAACTGTTGAACCTTATGTAATTGTGCCACATCCCACAATTACAGACTGAATAAGCCTTGAAAGTTCAATGAACATGATCTATGTGAAACATTGTGAAACCAGTTATGTCACATCCCCCGAATGTGTCACATCCAATGGTGATCGTCCAGAATTCCCCCAGGGATGGGTGGGAAAACTTCCCAACTTGCACCGCACCTTCCACTCGGACGGTCCATTCTGGCGCGTCACCCTCCTTAGGAAGCCAGCAAAAAGAAGACACTGGGGGATCAGGTGTCAATATACGCTGTAGTGCTCCCCCAGTTATAACATATCTATAAACCCCATGAATAGTATGGCACATATATATATATATATGATATATCTACCATAACCCCTCACTTTTAAGTTTTTGAGTTTTTACAGCAACTTTGTTAACGTTTTGGGGCACCCACAGTGTAGTTTTTCTGTTTAATTCTTCGTAGTAAATCATCCCATTGTTTGCATGTATCCAAGTTGGATAGTAGTGCTTATAGTTTTCCAGATCTTTAGCCCAAAGTCATGTCTGTTAGATGATAATTTTTCAGAATATTTAAGATATGTTTATATCATGTCTACTAGATGATGTGAGATGATTTGAGCTTCCGAACATGACTTCGAATGGGGCTAGCACTTAGCCCAATCCATTTCAATAAATAGGCTTCGCCATGAACCAACCAGCTATTTCCGGATCCCCTATGGATGGAAAGCAAAGTAGCACCCCGTTGCCATGCCGATAATGTTTGAAAATTGGGATCTCAGGGCATCTGGTGAACTATACAATGTGGTGCCCCAGTTCGTTTGCGTTCAGTTGGTTTATAAGTTCAATATGATTTATGGTAGATATCTCGAAGTAGTCATGGGGTGAAAATAAAGCAACAAACATAACTGGGGCACCACCTTGTAGATATTTTAGTGTAGTGCTTTCAGATGGTTTCAGACTAAAAAGAGTGACTTTTTCCATCTCCGAATCTCCGCTCTAAAAAAAGGTTCGGAGACCTTTGCGGCCGCTGGCCGCCTGCAACTCCAAACACGCAGGTGCCACTCATCACCACTCGTGAAACGATGAGTGGTTGTTGTTTCTTCATATAGGTATCATTCCTGTATATTGCAATGACACACATCATCTGTAGAATTCAAAAATATATATTGTTATAAGTTATTACATATATAAAAATATATTAAATACATATATTACTATATATTATACACAAATGACAATGACTATAATATTGGTCCAAATGTTAATGAACTAAATACATTATGATGAACTTCGTCACTTAACTACGATGCTTCATCACAAAAAACATCACCCCATGGCCACAGTATGCCAAGTCAAAGTATCGTCGCTGATGCCGGTGGCAAAGACCCGAGTGTTCAGGGGTGGCTTCCAGTGGCTCTTGCTGGAGTCGTAGTTGATGCCATAGGACACCTGCACGCACCGAAGCTGGCAGAGGGGTGAGTTCTTGCAGTTAAAGCCCGATATACCAGTTATTAATGGTTGCAAAATGCTACACATGGTCATAAATGGGGTTATCATATGTTATCATTATAACTGTCTTCTAACTGGCAAATGGCCATAACTGTACGGCTGTACGGGATTGTTTTGATAAATGATGGTGGGATCTCGTTTCCTACGTGAAGTTCCTGCAGGGGAAAGTGACCTGATATCAATGAGTTTGGCCTTCTTGAATAACAGAAGGGGCTTCAATGATTTCAATGTCAAGCTAAAGGTTAATGACACCTATCATGTTGAAATAGGAGTGCAGTTTTAGATTCATTACTCTGGGGCCCGGAGGTACAGGGTGGGACCCCCTAGATAGCAAAGTTTGTCTATAGCTTAAGTGGGCTTTATCTATGTTTCATGGGGTTTATAAACCGATAATTGGTGGGCATCACATTCTATCTATTGTTGTCAACGTTACAAGGCTTCAAACAAAATCACCATTCTCAAACGAATCTATTTCTGACCTCGAGAATCCCTTAATTCAGCCCTCCCCACTTTTTGGATGTGCATCCCAACTACTAACTAACTACTAGAAAGAGATTCCATATTTCTACAGAGTTAAAATATGCTTGCAGTATCGGCCCAAATGCTGACTGCCACATCCATATAGTTACAGAATTATATAGATATATATATATATATATCTTAAAATGGTGCACATCCAAGTATTACATAAGTATTACATAATCATATATATATACGTGTATATATATATATAATTATATATATGTATATATATATATATAAATGGTGAATCTCTGAATGAACCGCTGCTAAACATGTCATGAAAATTCTTCGGTGATCAATCCCACAAGGCTCTGATCGCTAAGTTGATGCATGTTGATGACGTTCCAGTGACTATTAAAGAAACATGATACTTATAACATATTATGACATCTTACTATATAACTTCTGATAACATCGTACAACATCTTATAACATTTTACAACATCTTATAACATATTATACATATTATAACTATGGTCAATGGTGAAAACAAATCAATATGGTCAATGAATAACTCCAATAACTATGGTTTACGATACTTATACCCTCTGGTAAACTAACAGTTCGCTATGGAAAATCACCATCTTTAACTTCGGTAATCAACGAACTATCCATGGGCTAAATGGGCAATGTTGAGGTTCGCAAACTGCTAGTCATTACCAGAGGGTATGGATCCTTGTCATAGCTAGATCCTGGCAAAATGGCCATCTATAGTTGATTTACCTATCAAACATGGTGGTTTTCCATAGCTAGCGAGGGTAACTATAGTCAATGAGGACAATCAACCAACAAACGTCTCTGGGGATCACTCAAGGAAAAAAAAAAGCCCGCCTCCTGTCCCTTGTCGCGTGCAGCGAACATGGCACTGCTGCCATTCGTCTCCATGGCCCTCGACCAGGTCGACAAGTGACGTAACAAGGAGAGGATGACACATCCAAAATTTCAGGTCTCTCTGCGTTGATGGTTGAATGCAACAATGCACGTAAACATCGTCAGGCAATCAAATTCAAGTCTCTCCAAAAGCAAAGAGTCACACACCTGAACTGAACCCTGTTTTTGGGGTGTAAACCCAAATCTAAGTTGGTGTGTAAACCCAGCTCAAACTATAGATATTATTATCATATACTGTATCTATAGCTTGAGCTGGGTTTACACACCAACTTAGAACTGGGTTTACATTGTTAAACCCCACTTAACCTAGTAAGCAATTTAACCCCCAACGTTCACATTTTTTTTGTGGAAAACCCACCATTGATAGATTTTTTTCCTGAGGACACCATTGTGTTTTTCATGGTTTTATGCATCTATGTTAGTTTACCCAAAAAATCAATGGATTGGTTAAAGGGAAAATCTACAGGAAACCATAGATTTCCCATTAAATATGGAGCTTTCCTGTAAAAAATCACTTAAACCAATCCATTGAAAAATATCTCCCATCACATTTCACCACACAACAAAGGTTTACATAGATGTGGAAACCCACATCTATAGTAGATCTGTTTCATCATTTTTTTCCTATGGAAACCATGGGTTTTCAACATCTATACACGCGTTTACCGAGTACCCATGGTGTTTTTCTTGCCCCCCTGACCTGACTTGCCATTGCTCAGCGCCCTGGGAGATGGTATCCTCAGATACTCCGCGAAAATCACTGGTGGATGGTGAATGAATCATATGATTAGCATATTTTTCAGCAGTCATCTAATGTCATCTACATGAATGATATATGATTACCAGCTATTCCCAGTAACTTAATCTGAGTAGCACTAATCAATATGATAAGCAGTAGCTTGTCCTGATTTTATCTGATTTTAGTGCAAAGATGGCAACAATATGGTATCAATCATTGCACTGGACACCATTATCCAATCGACCCGCGTGGATTTGCAGTTCCTAAGAGTTGAATTAGCGACGAGACTGTTTTTTGGTCGGTATATCCTGCGTAGAACTAGGCTATAATATACGGATATATTGCGGGTTATTGCATGTTGTTAGCCACTTACTAACTGGGATGCAAAGCCAAGTAGGATTTGTTGAAGCAAGATCAAACCAGCAGTGTTTGTCGACATTTGGGTACAGATATGTGTAGATCAACAGATCAAAAGCCTGGCACCTTGTAGTTTACATCAATAATCAGTTGGCATTGGTCGATCTTCCCTAAAATTTGAACAATGTGGTAAACGGTAACCCCCAACAAAAAACACAAAACATAATTAGATGGTACAGTAGGTTTGTAACTGGGTTGCCCGCATTAATTACATAAAATGTTGGCAGTTCTTTATGCACGCTGGTCCAACCAATGTGGTATCACACGTGACATCCCCATCCCCCTTTTTCTTCAAAGCATCCACCGAAAATTGGCTCCCCACGATGCGGAAGTTGTGTGGCTGCTTCCAGACCTGCATGACTGTGCACGCTGGTTTGGAAATTGTGAGGACACCAGCCAGACTAGCAGTTGACCATTGGTTAAACATCTGGATGTAAAAAAAACAATGAATTGGACTTTTCTTTTTGTCCAAATCTTATGTCATTTGTAAACAGACCACAACAAACCTTTCATGGACAACGAGGACTATGTGTTTTAGTCAATGTCTTGTGCTATACTTCAGTCCCATGGAGTCACGGATGAACTGTTCCCATGGAGAAAACCAGGACATGCCTAACACACACGCTTTACTGTTGATGCCTACCCATATGTTTAAGCCTAAATATCCCGTTTCTTGATGGCCAACGTTTGTTGATAGAACAAAAAAACAACTCTTCTAGAATCAGAATGCGAACATATGCGGGTTATGCATTGCTCATTATCCCTCATTGGTTTGATTGTGGAACACCTTTTTTAGAGCCAATCGGGTTCCCACATGGTTGTTCGTGGTTTGATAGTTTATATATAGTGATGCTTCAGATTTTCTAAATCAATATTGGTCAAACTCCTATAAATTCCATTTTTTGCCAGTAAATCCCAATAGACTTTATAACTTGTATCTCATGGGAACATCCCCGCATTCGGTTGGTCAAAACATGTTTTAACATCCCAAATTGGACAAATACAGCGGTGGATTTCACCAACTTGAATGGGCTTTATCCAGCACCAATTTGGATTCACAAAAACCCATTGAATCGCTGCCGAAATAGGTGTTTTTGCCCAAGCAAACTGAAGCTTTCAGCCGAATGGTGCTGCTAGGCTGATGCCGCTTTCCCTCTGGGAATGAAAAAATGCTATAGAAAAACGACCTGTATGTAGATGATTTGCCTAATATCACACTTGGGCATTTTCCGTGTCTATGTCAAACTAGCACAGGGCAAATTCCCATTAGGCAAAAAACATTTTATTCCCATCATAGCAGCTTTAGTTCTGTGCAGGGTGGTGCCCTGCAATAGCGATGGTTCAAAAAAGGGGATAGATCTATACTTGGTGGTTCATCCCACTTAGTAAGTGGGTTAGTTAGTTCACCCCACTTTTAAGTGGACTAGCCCTACTTATCCCATAGAAACAACCAGGGTGAACTAACCCACACCCACACACACACACGATTCGTGGGTAGTTCGCCACCAAGTAGATGGGGAACATGGCTGGGAAAGACGATATTTCATGGAGTATATATATATAATAAATGTATAGAAATATCATACAAATGTAATGTACCATGTGATTAATGATAGATCATGTTAGATCATTAAAGATCTATACTATTTATATCTATATTTATTCATGGGGTATACATACATCAAACATGTCACTGCCTGGGCATCTGGGGCATCGCACCTTTACCGTCTTTTCCAGCTGCTCTTTGGTCTCTTCTCGACTGAACCAGCCCAGTCCGGGGGAGAAGCAAAGCACCTCCCGTCGGGGCTTTTTCAGCAACCAAGAATGGTGATAGAATGTGGATATAGTGGAGATATTATATCCTGTAATATATTAATATATATAATAATATTATGGTGATAGAATGTGGATATATATATATATATACACATATAGAATGTGGATATATCATGTTCTGTAATGTATATCTGAATATTATATAATATGTAAAAATAGACGGTACGTATACGCATATGTATAGCGTTGTAACGGTGAAATCGAAATGAATCTATAGGGCACTATAAGAGCAATAACTATCAAAGATGTGTGGAAAGGATTCAGAAACTATGGTTGATCATTTACTATTTGATGGTGATCTACTGGGGATATAAAGGTGGAAATGGAAAGAGCACATGCTGGGGACTATTCATATGACGATTGCGAAATAACCAGCAACAATGAGGTGATGAAGCTGTGATGGGGATTTGATGGATATATGCAAGCATATATTCTGATTTGGGTGTGTCTGGATGGTTGAATCATTCAAGGCAAACTTGTATGTTCCGCAACATCAGAGACAACCAGCTGATTCGGAACCACGAGGGATCCGTCATTAACCTCTGGTGAACTAGCATAGCTATATAACTTATATAACTCACTAGGTGAATCGGTAAATCATCGAACTAACATAACTATGGAAAACTCACATCATTTTTCAATGGGAAAATCAACGAACTATCCAGCCATTTATGCCATTTTCAATAGCTATGTGAGTTGACCGCAGGGTTTTTGAATACTCCAAGGACGTTCATCATCCCTGGACTCGTTTTTGAATACGCAGCTCGCGACCTTGGAAGAGTCGAGCCCAAGTCTCCCAAAAAATCGAGCTGAAATACGCGTTAGTATAGTATTCAATAAGCCATACTCCAATAATTCCATATAATTCCTACTGTTTAGTGCAGATTATGAATATAATATATATATATATATATATATACTTACAATCCCAAATGATCTCAAATGTGTTTGGGCTGCAGGGAAATCCCATTGCCGCCACATGGCAAAACCTGACAGCAGCAACAACCGGGGCACCGCTGCCAACGCCAGCAGCGTCAACAAGCTCACGCGAGACCGTGCCATCGCGCTGCGAGTTGTGGTCTCGGCTCAAAAATGGAAATAAGTCTGAGCCGCAACAGGGACAGAGATGGCGAACTCAATGCACTTGTTCAAGGGAAACCCTGCGAAAGGTGATGCCCCTCAGAGCCCCTCAGTCAAAAGCTGTTTTTAAAACCCAAGCAGGGATAGATCATGACATGTCTACCATAACTTCTACCATAAGCCCCAGCAATCCTACTTAGTTCAACCAACTTAGCAAACAAACTAGGGTACCACCGTCCGTAGGAACCTCATGGTGCGTCACGATTTTCAAGAATCTACCCATCCGAAACCCTTCCTCATAAAAAAAAATACATGAGATGCACAAGGCCAGGGACTCAACCAATAATGCTAGCCAAACCAGAATGAGGATTGATTAGTTTATAAGAATTTTTGGACATTTAATGGATTATGTTCTACAAACTAAAATGTATGTATTGCTTAGAATTGATTCCAAGTAAAGTAGGGACATAAGCTCTATGATTATACGCTTGGACGTGGTTGATGCTGGGTATCAGTTCTTTCTGACAAGCTCCTGATACTTGCCAGTAATTCTACCAATGCGTCGGCTCATTTCATCTCACATTCTTCTTACAAAGGTACTTGATTTCCCAATCAGATACAGTGTTTGATTCTTCCGTCCACTTGAAAAACAACATGTATTCAGTAGTCTGTGCTCACCCAGTAAAGTGAACTCATCTTGCCGATTATTGTTTGGTGGTTAAATCATGTTGAATCTCACCTTTTCCTTGCAACATGCCATGGTTGAGAAGACACAACGCCATATTTCAGCTTAACAAACGTTCTAATCCCCAGCTGGTTTACCCAGTTGATCAAACTCCAAAATGGGTTTACTCAGCGTATCCTCTCACAATCAAACATTGCCATGGAAAATCGCCATTTTCAATACGGTAAATCATCTATAAATGGTCAATTTTCCAGTTCGCTATGTCCACTTCCTATCAATAACTCAGCGTATCGTCCATTGCCAGGCGAGGTTCAGATTCAGCTTTCGAGTGTTTTCAGTTAACCCAACCTTCAGTAGGGGACATAAAAACATGGGTCGGTTCAGGAAGTAGACCATAGACATATTGTATACTTGTAAGTGCAGTTCTAGTTTTAAGTGTATAACCATAGTTATAAGGGTTATATCCATAAAATATGTATATACAAAATATGTATAACCATATAAGGATTATATGTATGTATACTATGTAACCAATTATAACCATAGTTATAAGGGTTATATCCCAGGGGTTTATTTCACTGGTTATATCCATACAAGTAGCCTCAACAGCACCCAAGTAGTTTGACCCCCAATCAATCGAACTACCATCCTGGAACCACTTTTCGGCATCTTTCCGCGGGTTACTAAACCTTAGTCTGGTTGGTGGTATGCCTACCCCTCTGAAAAAGTATGACTTCGTCAGTTTGGATGATTCTTCCCAACTGAATGGACACATATAAAATGTTCCAAACCACCAACAACCAGTAGTTGTAAGTGGAATATCCATGGAAAATCCTGTGGCCACATTGGGGAAACTGCGCTTGTAGCTTCTTGGCTCCACACAGGAATATGTTTTTTCCATACCAACAGGAACCGCTCCCTCCTGATCACTGGCACCCCGGCCTGACCATCGGCCAGTTCTGACACACCTAACTTCGAGGTGGATGAGATTGGCAAAGGACATCTGAATGGATTGGCTAAAGGAAAACACTAGAGGAAACCATACGTTTTCAGGTGCAGTTGAAGTTACCTTTATGGATGATATAAACATGGTGAAACAAACCCCCATAAGTTGGATTTGTTTCGCCCAAATCCTATGGTTAACTAGGTTCACTGCACTTCCAACTATATAGTCTTTCATATCATATACATTCGCATTCCTGGGGGTTCCGGTTCTTCGTTTCCCTTCAACAAATTTTGGAATGCGACCTGAAGGACCTGATGGATGTGTGGACATGAACCAATCGTCCCAAGAATGTAGGATTGCATTTAAGTTAACCTCCAAAGCTGGTTGCCAACCCAAATCTCAAGTTGGGGGATTTAGCTTTCATCATCCCAACTCATGAACATCTTTGAAACTTTATGCCATGTTTACCAAAACAACTTTCTATCTCTTGAGACATCAGTTCTGACCACCCCTCGGCTTGGATCCAGCACCCGCGATTTCGCTTTTGATGGCTGTTTCCTGACGGCAACCAAGGATGCCATCAGGGGCATTTTTTTCAGAGGTGCATTGAGTTGTTCGAATCCTAAAAAAAACTGGGCTATTCAGAACTATACTGGTTGGTGGTATACCTACCCCTCTGAAAAATGATGGAGTTCGTCAGATTGGATCATCATCCCAACTATTGCGGAAAGAACTTACTGGTGCTTTCACTAGTAATAATCATCCCATTCCCCCATCCCCATCCATTCCCTACTAAGCACCAGTAAGATAAAAACCATGTTCCAAATCACCAAGCAGCCCCCGTTTATAGTTCGATGAATTTCCCATCGAAACAAACCCTCCATTGACAGGAGATTTCCAATCGCCACGTTCAATGGCCATGCGACAGGAACTGATTGATTGGAGGGTACCTACCATACGGCCTATGGTAAGGGGATATACCCCCACAATATTAGTATTACCCATGTTTGGTATTATTTTTAATTATATACTGTATACATATCCTGAATACCAAATTAAACATTCGGTATTATTTGTTCATGTTCAGGACAATCTAATTGGCGAGATTCAACCAGGCAGATGATCTACCACTTCGTGGAGGGAACTTACGTATGGTGGTGCCTAGAACGTGCGCTAGGTTGCTTTAGAACTGGCATAAATGTATGGTTTCTGGTAGATGATATATCTATCGTATTCATGGGGTTCAAAATCAACAAGCATGCTTGGGGGACACCAGCTTGTAGAGTTAACACATGTTTCAAATGATGACATGTGGCTGTGACTCGTTTTCATTGTGGTACCTGGAAAGCATTTCGAAAATAAACCCAATCGACTAGAACAGGAACTTCTAATATGTATGATGACCATATTTCACGACACCAACTCAACAACATGTGCATGGCTCGAAGCTACGTTTACAATCAAAACTGGATCTTCTAAACCCACCAATCTCAAAGATTTCCATGTTCAAATGCCATACCCACGTCTTAGTTCACTAAACCTTGCCATACATCCGGTGTTACAGATAGACCTAGCCCCGGCGGTGAATCCAACTGGGAAGCCCTTCGGGTGTATCCCAATAGCTGGATGGTTATATGGATGGTACCTGAAAAATGGATGGTTTAGAATGGACAAATCCTATTAACATATGGATGACGATTTGTTGGTACCCCGTTTTTGATCTAAGAATCCCATTGTTGACAAAAAGCTGTTTTTCTTCCTGAATCGGTCAAGCTTGAACAAAGGATTTCAGTTTTCTATTCGGTCATGTACATGTTTTGCAGCATGGCTAAGGAACGCAAATCATATCCACAGTAGCTCTATTCATCTGAAGTATCCTCTGGTAATTTCACAGTTTGCGAACTGGAAAATGGCCCATTTGTATAAATCCATTTATATAAATCATGTGCTTCGATGATTCCCTCAACACGGTGATGAATTCAATAGCTATACCCATAGGATCCATGTATGCTATATATGGTGACATTTACCATCAATATACCCCCAATGTTAGCATATATACCATACATGGATCCTATGGGATAGTTAGTTTACCATACCGGGTACTTCTCGGGTTTTGTGATTTCCCCCGGGGGTTCTCCGGACATCCTCTGGCGAAAAACGGCTGCACTTTGAAAAGATCTCCGCTTTTTTGAGCCGTACCCTGATCACGACTTGCTACGCCTCTTTGGGACTTATTGGTTATATTGGTTGGCTACCCCCGTAATCTAGTATTCAAAAATAGTGTGTTCTTGATCTAGCCATGGATTTTCCATATCTATGTTGTCTTATCTTGTGCCACTGGGATTTGCTTTGGATGGTGCCCGGAAATCTCAAAAACATTGCCAGTAGATTCCCCAATTGGTGGATTGAGCACTGGGAAAGTGCCAAAAAAATCCCCAACGGCTCAGTCTAAGTAGTGATCTGCAACTACAAGGTGGTGCCCTCCAGTTACAAGTTGGTTTATAAACCCCATTATTTATAACTACAAATATAGCTACCATCAAACATACTTAAGCTAGTTATACTGTAAATCAACTTAGCTATGTCAGGGGCACCACCTTGTGAGGATTCCCCCAATGGACTCTTATAATTAACACTATTTCTCCAAATCATCAGCCAAATAGAAATGGTGCCTGCTGTTGGTTGGTTGTATCTGAGATGTTGTCCTTTCTATACCCACTATAGCACCATCAAACACCACAATATGTTGTTTTCACGGATGAGTCGATGAATACCATCAGAATCATAACACTATACCAACATCATGCCTCCATTTTGCCAAGTATATCCCCATGTTCTGTTTTATTGTTTTCCCGTTACCTTCCATTAATCAAGCATGGCTTCCTAGAAAATCGCCTATTTAGTTCAATGATGTTTAGAACTATAAAGTATAAGCCTCTATTTAGTTCGGGGATTTCGAAATCCCATATGATCTTCATTTTTTCCAGCACCCCAGGAATGAAGGCCTATTTCGCTCGATGCTCCCATGGCTTTCCCATTAAGAACCCCATTTACAGCGGACGTCCCATGATTTTCCCATGATTTTCCCATTCCGGGATCTCCCAGTGGCCAAATCACCACGTTACCACCACCGTGACCGCCGCCCGCCTCCTTCTCTTCCAAGGCTTCGGCGATAGCCTCCAACTGAGCGCCTGACAGGGCCCAAGCGATGGGTGGACTGTTGGGTTTATTGGCTGGTTGGTGGTATACCTACCCCTCTGAAAAATATAAGCTCGTTAGTTGGGATGATGACATTCCCAAGATATGGAAAAATAGAATTCATGTTCCAAACCACCAACCAGTTGGTTATTTTTGGAGATATAACGAACTAGTATCTAGTTAATGTTTTTTTTTCAGCCCAACTTCAAGTACTGGGGGGGATCATTTTCTGGGAAAAGAGCGGTGGTGCCCTTTTTTAAAAGATCAAATGCGGCGGACCACTGGAAAATCAACGAAAGGAAGGTTTCTAGCTGGGAAAATCACAGCAAGATGGTTTTTCGATTCCCAGCAAGCCGTGTTTGATGGGCTCGCCCCCCAAAATGACCCCCATGGCTTCTCTATGGCCCAAAATATCAATTATGGATGTCAGTTACCCCAATGCCAATAAGTCACCCCATTCACCATCAAATCACTGGTTGGAGGGCTAGCCAACTGCAACCATCTATGATTTGGGGGGTCACTGACCTTTGTTATTCCGCCTTCAGACTGAGAGCTTGAGAACATTTTTCCGAAGCCACTCAGGCCTCAAAAGTTGCATCGGTGGGTGCAAGGTGGTCCCGGCATGCTGGGTGTTTTTGAACCCCAAATGGTACTATCGATCGCTCTCCTAAAAACCATGGTTGCTGGAGTTAGTGGGACCAACTTGGCTATCAATCATATATAGATACAACAGCACTCCATGAATATGCTATGACCCCATGTCATATTGTACAGACTATATATCATGATCATAAACTATAAAATTCACCGATCGGCCAATGGTCACCAACGATTTTGTGGTCAAAAGAGGGCACCACCTTCTTGGTGTGGCACCAAAAACAGGTGGATTTGTTTAGTGGAGATGATCATCTTTGGACCATTTGGACTGAGAGAGATCCTTCTGAACCCAGTTTAAAACCATGCCTTTACGCAAACGTAAGGCTTAGAATGGTCACTACGTTGGACTATTCAGGCCATGCCGCCATGGCTTGGTCATTACGTTGCGCGTCGAGATGATCGTCTCGCGACGTCGCGACGCAGATGAACTGGATCCTGGAACTGGATGATGAATGCCGGCAGATCCTTCCCTAGCTAGCCGGAGTTGCATCGAAGTTGCTCCTTTGTCTCTTATGTAGTCTAGTTGGAGGGAGCGGTGTTGCAATGAATTTATTTCCGTACCTTGCACTGGTGTAATCTGCGGTAGGAAATAGGTCAGCAAGTAGACTAGATTCGCCAGGCATATAGGTTTCAAAATTTCAGCAAAGAAGGTCCCTAACAACTCCAATCAAATATCTCCAAAACATATCTTCACACACCGATATTGTGTGTTTTTGAGAACACAACACCATGAACTTTACGAAATATGGGTGTCTTCCAGGCATCAGCTATAATAGAAACCGCAGTAAGTTCAGAAAATTTCAACTGATCATCATGTGTACCTGTACAGCCTTCCTAGGTGGTGAATACACATCTATTCTTTCAACATGGGGCCAAGATCCATTTCACACCCATGGCTCTTATATAATTTCACGGTGGACACAACGCAAAGTTTGTTTTGCACAAGGAAATGAGTCACCATGTTTCATGGCAACTCCATATTTTTTCATTATGGCGAAACTTAGATACTGATAACCTCGAGCAGATGTCTTCTAGCTGGGTATATGATTTCCGGCACTTATAGCAAACAAGACTCATCAAACATCTAGATACCATCCAGTACACGAACCTATAGTAGCTATGGAACATCATCACATTGCAGTTGTTTGGTTAAGTTCACCGAATCATCGAACTAACTTGGAAAACATGGCATTCCGGTCAAAAGCGGCTAAGCAACTGTGATTATTAGAAGGTGGTGCCCCATAGTTAAACTGGTGTTTTAAATAGCTAATATTTCACTAGGGTTTATGGTAGACACGTCCATACTGCGTGATTTTTTAAGCACCGTATTGTAGCTCTTCTTCTTGCTGGTTCAACAATAATGTAACCCATCAACATAGCAGGCAAAAGCAGTTCATTGTTGTACCGTATCCATTTTGGTCGATTGAATCTCCATGTTGAATTAGATCAACTAATTGCTAGGCTGCATCTCATTTAGGTGGATTAAGTCTCCATTGTGATTGATTAAAGCCTCATGCTCTTGCTGTTGTTTTTCATGTTTCTTGCTGGAAAATCCTGGATTTCGTTGGTTGACACAGTTGACACCGACCGTGCTCATGGTTCATCCCCTAATTTTAACATGGAATTTGAAAAAATGAAATCCGCAAATGGTTTGTCTGATAATTAATCAGCTCTTCCCAATTGATGGTTATCATTTTTGAAAATGTCAATATTCTGGGAATATCCGGTCTCCAGACACACTCAAATCCATCGATGATTTCAACGATAGGGGTCCAACACAAGATGCCCAACAGAGTTTTTCGAGGATGTTGGTTCGCTGATAAGTTCTCCATAATTTCCAGGTCTCCGGTGTTGCTATAGCGAATGCACCCATTTTGATCCTTTTGTTTGGCTTCCTTAAGGGGCTATCACCGATTCGGCAAAGCCAATTCTTGGGCTTTCCAGTCGTGAAATTCCAGTTATAGCCCTTACAATAAACAGTTCTAAGTGGGATTATTTCATAATAAAATGAGATAACCTTTGCTTGCGAATTATAACTCATCCCATTTATAACTGTTAGGCCAGGGCCAATGTGTGTCAACTGGGGCTGCCGCATCCACAGAGCCATCGCTCCACAACTGGAACGACAGGGAATTGTTTGAACGAAACCACTGGAAAATGGTGAGAAAAAACAAGGAACATATGAACATGGGGACTGAATGGGATTTATACATAGCTGATTTATATTGATTTATGATAGCCAAGTTGATTTATAACTCCATTAACTTTATGCTTTCTTTAGAGGGAATATATCTGTACTTAGTGGGTTTTTAAAGGCACCAGTTTGTATGGATTTGCAACCACATGATCAGGGAGATTTACCCATCAATTATGAGGTTATGGATGGATACAGTTGGAATATATTTGGGATATGGTATATGTGGAATAAAGATAGCACACACGCGGCCCATAGCTCGCAATGCCCCCACAAAGTCGAGTTGAGAGGCTTTTAAAATGGGACCCCCTCGCAAGCTCATTAGAGTAGCCTCTGGTAAACTAACTATAGCTATGGAAAATCACAAAAATTAAGTTCGGTAAATCAACTATATAATCATAAATGTACCATGTTCAAGTTCGCAAACTGTTAGCTTTCCAGAGGCTGTGTACTTCACTCAACGGAGAAGGCCAAGAGTAGCATTTCATGATCTACTTGGCGCCCTGGCCCCCTGAGCTATTCAGCGATTGGTTTCAGGGAAACGCCACAGGAAACATCAATAGAAACATAAGACCCCCCATTCAAAAGTCAGTTCTAAACTGAGGCTAAGCGATTTCCCATCGAAAAAAATCGATTTACCGAGCATTTATATTTTGGTTACCCAAGTCTACCCGTATGTAGAGGCCTTAATCTCCATTTCTTCTGGCGCCTCAATGTTTAAGAGTCAACCCGACTTGATCCCACCATGGTTTATACCACCCATCCCATCAGTTACCGGTTACCAGTCAGTCTACCACATTATATGATATATGGATAGATAAATCGATCGATGGATAGAGATAAATAACACACATTAATTTTCAATTCTCATTGTTTGCTTTGCAAACCATGGTAAGCTATGGTAAGCTCCAAAATTAAAACATTCATTTGTCATATGCATCCACGTCACCAACAAGTCGCGTTTTACCCAAATCTAATTCAGACATCATTTCTTCCACAAAGACAACTGGATTACTCGCCGGTCATCGAACGTGGCAGGCTGGGAAATCCCCTACATGATAATTGTTCCCGAATGCGTAGCAAGGGTTCCCGTTTCACTCTGGGGGTCTGGGGGTTGAGGGTGTGTTCGCTCGACGTTGCCGAACCGTCCGCAACCGTCCGCAACCGTTCACAACCGTCCGCAACCGTCCGCGGTAGGTCCATATGGCCGTGCCTATGGGAAGTTCTGCAGAGGTGGTCATTTTTGGAGTTTTCAGACGTGTCGTTGCTTCGTTTCGCGTGGCAGGCGTGGCAC